>WNGJ01001904.1_pt1 | contig 32067 bp, 29 predicted proteins | sample 5400611 | NCBI WGS metagenome assembly WNGJ01 (sample SAMN13153375, study PRJNA577476) | soil metagenome | isolation source: 40 cm soil or saprolite under Garry oak tree replicate 1 | place: USA:California | collected 2016-06-15
CCATGACCGTCGCCAAGCCGGCGGCAATGAGCGCGCCGACCAGCAGGTTGACCTGGCCAACGACGATGGAACCGAGGACGGGCGGAAAACAGCCAGCCAGGAGGGCGGCCAGACGACGGCGGCGGGGCTCAGCGGTGCGGTGCCAGTGAGCCAGCCACCAGCCCACGGTCAGGGCGAACACGACGATCGAGGCGAGCCCGAAGAGCCATGCCGACAGCTCGAAGGGAAGGACCGCCAGGGGCACCATCGCGATCGCGAACGGCGGCAGGTACGAGTATCCCCCGCCGACGAGGAAGTGGAGGCCCGACTGCTCGGCCAGCGCGGTCAGCTGCGCGAGGTCGTATGGGTTGCCGCCCGCGCTCACCAGGCGACCCGCGAGCCAGTAGTCGTGATAGTCGTTGAACCGATCGGCTGCGGGCTGAGCCAGGACGCTCAGAAGGGCGATCGCCGGCGCGACGGCAGCCACAGCCGCCAGCCCCAGCCATTCGCTCCTGGTCGCGAGGGAGCGTCCCGTTGCATCGGAGGTCCGCTCTTCCCCGGCAGAGGCTGACGACACTGCGAGCGGTCAGCCGCTCGAGCCTGCCGGTGACGAGCCACGCTCACGCCTGTCGCCCTGGCGCCTGTCGCCTCCCGCCCGAACGCGAGCGGGACTGCCGAGGCTCCGGCGCGCGGTGCCTCCCGGCCTGGACGCGCCCTTGGGTTTGGCACGGGGTCTCTTGACGGCTCGTCCGTTCAGCGTCGGGAGCGGCCGACCATCCACCGCGGCAAAGACGAGCCCTACGAACGCGGCCATGCGATCGGCCTCGTCGTCCACTCCGCGCATGACGTGCTGCTCGATCTGGAACGTGAGCAGCCGGTGCCCAGCCTGGCTCTCGATCGACAACTCGCTCAGCTGCACCTTGCCCCAACGGACGAGCTTGGCGCCGACCCGCGGCCCTTCCTGTGGCACGTTGATCCTGACCGCACAGACCGCGAGACCCGCCGCGGTGGGCACGAGAATGGTGTATTTCGTCGCGGGATCGTCGCCCCAGATCACCCAGCTGTCGGGATCCGTCTCGCTGCCGAGCGTCGCCAGAACCGGCTCGAGCACCGCCGTCACCTTCGGCCCCAGGGCATCGCGGTTCGGAGCGACGGCGCGCCAGGCACTCAGTCTCATGGTTCCTCCCCGCCGGCGTGTCGACCCGGAGATCTCCGGGAGGCTAGCACGGCTTCCTTGCGGACAGGCCACAATGGCGGGCCACGGACCGCTCGAGGGAGGGCAGACCCGTGCGGATCGACCGCCGGCTTCTGGGATGGGGTGTCTTCTTTGTTCTGCTGGGCGGCATTCCGCTGCTCGTCCAGTCCGGCGTGCTCGATCCCGGGTTGTTGGCGGGCGCCTGGCACCTGTGGCCCCTGGTCATCGTCGGGCTGGGCCTCGGGCTCATCCTGGGCCGAACTCCGTTCGCGGTGGCAGGCAGCCTGCTCGTGGCGGCCACGTTCGGCATGATCCTCGGCAGCCTCCTCGCTGCCGGCCCGACGCTCGGCGCCATCGGTCGCGACTGCGGCAGCGACGTCACCGGAACGCGCTTCCCGGATCGAACCGGCACGTTCGCCGGCAGCGCGGCGAACGTCGACCTGCACGTGTCCTGTCGACACGTCAGCGTCGCCACAGCCGACGGGAATGGATGGTCCGTAACGGGAACGAGCCGCTCAGTTGAGGGACCTCGGATCACCTCCGACCCGACCAACCTGGCTGTCCGCGGCAACGATGACGGCGTGCCCTTCGTCGAGTCCGGAGCCAGCCGGGGAGACTGGACGATCACGCTGCCACGCTCGGTGCCCATTGCCCTGTCGACTACTGCCGACTTCGGGAGCCTGGACGCGAACCTGGCGGGCGTGAACCTCACGGATCTCGCGATGACGGCGAACTTCTCGAATGCGACGCTCGACCTGAGCCAGGCCAAGGTCGAATCCATGTCGCTGACCGCGAACTTCGCCTCGACTGCCGTGCACCTGCCCAGCGGCAGCAACATGCAGGGCTCGGTCACGGCGAACTTCGGCTCGCTGGCCCTGTGCGTTCCGGCGGGCGTCGGCTTGCGAGTCACGGTTGCCGGCGGTGCCCTCTCGTCGACTGATCTCGAGGGCAGTGGCATGACGCGGGTCGGCAACACCTGGACCAGCGCGGGCTACGACGCGGCCCCCGCAAGGACGGACCTCACCACGACGGCCAACTTCGGAAGCGTGCAGCGCGACGGAGAGGCCTGCCGATGAATCGGCGCCTGTACCGGGCTGTCGATGAGCGGATGCTCGCGGGGGTCGCGGCCGGCATGGCCGAGTGGCTGGACGTCGATCCGAGCATCGTCCGGCTGGTCTGGGTCGTCGCCGCGATCGGGACGGCCGGGATGGCGATCCTTGTCTATATCGCGATGGCGATCGTGATCCCGGAGGAGCCGTACACGACGCCTGGCGGGGCGCCCAGGTCCGCAGCGGCCGACGCTCCAACCACGCCAGTGCCGCCCGAGGTCCCAGGCGTCGCGTCGCCAGCGGAGGGGGACCCGATCGCGCCCCCAGCGGGCCCTGCGGCGGCACCGCCTCCGGGCTCCGGTTGGCAGCCTGGCGCGATCGGCTGGCGCGAAGCCCGACGCGCCGAGCGAGACGCTCGGCGGGCGACTCGCCGTGCGGGGCGCCTGGAGCGCCGCGAGCAGCGGCCGGGCGGTGGCGCGATCCTCCTGGGAGTCCTGCTGATCCTGGGCGGCGTCTACTTGCTCGCCCGCGACTATCTGCCCGCCCTGCGGCTGAACCTGGCCTGGCCGGTCGTGCTGGTCGCCATCGGCGTCCTGCTGGTGTTCCGCTCGATCGACATGGGCGGCGGGGACTCCTCGCCATCCGACTCGCCGCCCAAGCCATGAGCTGGGCAGTGGCGTGGAGATGTCGCATGATCGGCCGTGAGGGGACGTTCAACTGATCGGCTCACTCGATCCGTATGTCGTGGGCCTGAGCGGCGCGGGCTTGATCGCGGGCCTGACGCTGCTCGGGCGAGGCATGGCCGGCTATCGTCGGGCCGCGATGATTTCGGACGTTTCTTCATCCCGCATCGCGTCCCTGGCCGTTGGCGAGGTCCGCGTCTCAGGAGTCGTCGAGGCCGCCGAGCTGTCTCTCGTCTCACCGCTCCAGAGCGCCAGCTGTGTCTACTACCGGGGCAGGATCACGGAGACCCGAAACCGCGACCGGCACACCCTCTTCAACGAAGAGCGAGCAGTCGGGTTCCGGGTGCGGGACACAACCGGCACGGTCCGGATCTTCCCGCGGGGAGCCCGCTGGGACGTACCGTGGCGCCTCGACGAGCACGACGGCGCCCTTGCCAACGCGGTCGGCTTGCGAATGCGTACGGGGTCGGCGATCCAGGTCGGCGAACTGGATCGCGAAGTGCAGGTGGCGACTTTGCTGACCGTCCACCAACCGACCGACCTGCCTGACGAGGCCGCGTCCGGCGGTGATGACCTCTCGTTCGGGATTGGGAGTGCTGCCCGCGGCGAGCGTCACTACCAGGAGGCGCGCCTGGAGATCGGCGATCCGGTGACGGTCGTGGGAGGCGCTCGCAGGTTCGACGAGGTACCGGACCCAACGCAGGCCGACGAGGATTCGGTCGAGGGCGACCTCAGCTCCGATCCCGAGGTCGCAGCCGACCTCGCGGCGGCCCAGGCAGCCGGCACACTCGCGGCAAGCCCCGATGAAGCATGGGGCAACGCGGCCATTCCCGGATTCGGCATCGACCGGCCGGCGTGCGCGCCCCACCTCGATGCCGGTGCGAGGGCGGCACCGATCGTGGCCGAGACGGCCGAAAGGGCCTCGCGGGCGTTCGACATCCCACCGGACGAGCTCGTCCTCGCCACCAGCCAGGACGAAGTCCTGCTCATCGCCCAGGGGGCACCAGGCACCGCCGAGGAACGCAACCAGCGACAGTTCCTGGTGGGACTGCTGGGCGCGCTCCTTTCAGTCGGGGCGGCGGTCGCGCTTGCCGTCGAGCTCAGCACGACCGCCCGCCCATGAACCCCTACACGATGGCCGCCCTCTTCGCCGCGGCACTCGTCCTGATCGTGATCGGGTTCCTCGTGTTCACGACCTACAACGAGGTCATCGCGCTGCGCCAGCGGATCGACAAGGCCTGGGCCAACATCGATGTCGCGCTGAAGCAGCGGCACGATGAGCTGCCCAACCTCGTCAATGCGGTCCGCGGGGTCATGGCCTACGAGCGCGGCGTCCTCGAGGAGGTCACCAGGTTGCGAGCCGCCTACTCACCGACCGCGCCGGTTCCCCGACAGGCGGCCACCTCGGAGGCCACCTCCATCGCGGTGCGCCAGCTCTTTGCGGTCGTCGAGAACTATCCGGCCCTGCGCTCGCAGCAGAACGTCCTCGACCTCCAGGACGAGATCGAGCGGCTCGAGGAGCTCATTGCGGACCGCCGGGAGTTCTACAACGACTCCGTGTTCCGGTACAACACCAGGATCGGGCAACTGCCGGCGCTTCTGCTTGCCGGCCTTTTCGGCTGGTTGCCGCGCCCATTTTTCCGACCCGACCCGGCCGACCTCGCCGTACCGAGCACAGAGCTGCGGCCGGCCTGACCCCGGCTTCTGGTGCGCCCGAGCTGCATCAGCCGGGCCGCGCCGGCGGATCAGCCCGCCGCGCTGCAGAAGGATCAGCCGACGGGTCGGAGAGGATCAGCCGGCGGCGCCGGCGACCGCTTTGTCGATGAGCTGGTTGGCCTGGTCGGTCAATGACTTCGCGAGCTGCTCGTCGAGCGCCTGCCCGTAGAAGGCGGACTCCTCCAGCTGCGCCTTGATCGCCGTGGCCAACGTGTTTCGTTGCAGCGTCCAGCTTGCGATCTGGCCCTCGAGGAACGTGTACGTCCCGTCGTCGGCCGCCGACCCGCTGGCCAGCGCGCGCGTCGACACCGCAAGGGCCGCCATGCTGAAGCTGCCGAACGTTCCATTGAGCTGCTTGTAGGCTCGAGCGAGACGCAACCAGGTCTCGCGATGTGCCAGGAGCGACTGCGGGACCGCCCATGCATAGAGCGGCTCCACGACGACCCGCCCGTCATGGACGTAGTCGTCGACCAGCCCGAGGAGGGCCAGCATCGTCGGTCGGACGTCCGTGTGATCCGTCCAGACCGAATCGACCTCGCCCATCCGGCGGACGCCGGGGCCCACGTAGCCCACCCAGGTCGACGCGATCTCGTCCTGGATGTCGCCGTGATTCCACGCGAAGCTCTGATTCGTTCGCGCTGGAATCGAGGCACAATCCGCGGGCGCCGCGCAGGCGGGGCCGCCCGTTGCGAACAGGAACCAGTCAGGATCGGCGAACAGGGTAAATGTCGGCGTCCGGTTGGGATCGGCCGTCACCATGTGCAGCGTCTTCTCGGTGACGGGGTCGGCCAGCGCCTGCGTGATATTCGTCTGAACGGCCCCCGTGTAGGGGTTCGTCCACGACAGCCCTGCGCTCTCCCGTTCCAGCTTGCGTACCGACGCGTCGGTCGGAGCTGGATTCCCGTTGACGTACACCGTGGGGGCGTCGTCGGAGTGCACGCTGAAGGCGGTGGTGTCGCCGAACTGCGTCCGGATCATGCGCCGCAGGTCGGCGTTGATCTCGCCCACCCGGTTGTAGTTGCAAGCCGTGGTCACGCCGTCGCAGCCGGCCGGTGTCGGGGCGTCGCCAACGAAGTGGTCGCCCTCGTCGACGGTAAACACGAACAGCGTGTTCGACTTGTTGATGCCGTCACCCGCCAGGCGATTGAAGAACTTGCCGAAAGCCTGGTCGTAGTCGTGCAACTGCTGGACGTAACCGGACTCACCGGGGCCGTAGGCGAAGTGGATGTTGCCCGCGGTTCCGTGCCCGTCGTGGGCATCCGAGATGTAGGCATACGTGATCGGAATGCCGGCTTCCTGCATCTGGGCCGTCCAGGCCAGTGAGACGCCGGCCTCCATCCCGTCAAAGCCGGGAAAGCCGATGTGATTCGCGGCGTCCTTGATGACGTTCCCATCGAGGTCGGTCATTGGCCCGCCTGGCTTGATGACCGGATTCACGTACTTGGCGCCGAAGAGCCCGTTGAAGCCCTCGTAATGTCCGGGCTCGTCGGGCAGCAGGTCCGGCCGCCCATGGTTCGCCGTCGCACAGATCGCCGAATCCTGGCCGCAGTGGACGCCGATGCCGACGAAGTCGGCGAAGGCCTGACCGGGATCGCTTGCGACCTCGGCTGCCTCCGGAGAGCTGGCACCGAACACCGTCGGGATGTCGATCGCGGTGTTCTCGAGAATCGTGTTGGCCGTCGCGACAGCCCCTACGTCACAGCCTGCCCGCGTGAACGGCACCCACGGAGCTGGCGCGATCGCCCCGTTCTCATTGATCATCGTTGGCGTGAAGTCCGTCTGGCCCGCCCCGGCAGGGTCGAACAGCGGCGAGGTCCAGTAGGCGAAGGAAACGCCGGTCCGGCTGCTGCCCGACGGGGTGAAGTAACGGAAGCTGTTCGAGACGGGCTGACCCATGCGGTCCGGATAGACCCCGGTGAGCGAGCTCAGGATCCCGGTCGCGGTGTGGGAGATGAGCACCGTATGGTCGTTGGTCAGCAGCGTGCCGTTGTTCCGGATGAAGTTGAGCAGGTTGGGCATCTGCTCCAGGTCGGACGGGACGTTCGGGTTGTCGCGTCGGAAGTGCGTGTTATCGAACTGGATGTAGATGACATGCTTGATGTCACCCTTCGCGGAGTCGAGCTGGCAGCTGCCGGCCGCGGCTCGGACGGCCGACGCCGACCGAAGGGCCGGCGTGCCGACCAGCACGGATGCGGCAAGCCCGGCTGCCAAGACGACGACGAGGGCTCGCTGGATGCCCGGAAAACGCCGGCTTTGCATGGCCCATCTCCTCCATCGGACAGGCGGCTCACAGGTGCCCCCGCACACTGGACGAACAACGGTAGCCCTGTCTTCACGGGCGTGTATTGCAAATGGTCAAGAGGCGGGCCGGGCCCCTGTCGAACAGACCGAGCTTCGCCGCGACTAACCGGCGGGCGGCGTGAAGATGCGATCCAGGCGCTGGCGCGCGCGCACCTGCATCGACGGTTCGAAGACCGCGTAGCGGCCCTTGCCTTTCGCCTTGGCCGTGTACATGGCGGCGTCGGCGTGGGACAGCAGCGCGTCGGCGTCGCCATCCGATTCGGATGCGAGCGCCACGCCAATGCTCACTCCGACGGCGAGCGAGCGACCCTCGAGCTCGATGGGCCTGCGGAGCACGGCCGCCACGCGTTCGGCCATGGCCGTCGCCTCGCCGACGTCGCCGACTCGCCCAACGAGCACCGTGAACTCGTCGCCGCCCTGGCGGGCCGCGACATCGCCGGCGCGAATGGTCCGCGTCAGCCGCCGGGCGATCTCGATCAGGAGGCGGTCGCCGGCGGCGTGTCCGAGTGAGTCGTTCACCACCTTGAAGTCGTCGACGTCGAGGAACAGGAGCGCCACCGTTGTTCGCCGGCGGTGCAACCGGCTGAGCGCGCGTTCCACTCGATCTCGGAACAGGACGCGATTGGCGAGCCCCGTCAGCGGGTCATGAAGGGCGTCGTGAAGCAGGCGCTCCTCCATGCGCTTCTGTTCGGTCGTGTCCACCAGCAAGCCCTGGGACACGCGGCGGCCACTCGCCGTCTCGTCGGCCATGCCGTACGCCTCGTCGCGCACCCAGATCGTGGAGCCATCGCGCGCGATCATGCGGTATTCGGCACGTAGCGGCCGTCCGCTCCGCCAATGCTCGTGATATGCGGCGAGCGCACCGTCGCGATCGTCGGGGTGGATCAGGCTGGGCCACAGCTCTGGGTCCCCGATCAGCTCGTCCGGCCTGTAGCCGAGCATGACTTCGATCTGTGGACTCATGTAGCCCAGCCGGCCTCCGTCCGTCACGCCATCGTCGGCGACGTCGATGTACACCGCAGCCGGAACGTGCTCGACCAGGACGCGGTAACGAGAATCGGCCTGCGCTCGCTCGCCCAGGGCGATCTCGACGGCGGCGCGTGCCTTGCGGGAGTCGTCCAGCAGGCGCCCGCGCTCGTGCACGAGGATGGTTTGGGACAGGCCGGCCAGGGCCAGGACGGCCAGGGCACCGAGATCCACGGCGCCGATCCCCGACGAGGTCATGTGGCCAAGCACGATCACGAGCGAGCTGGACAGCAGGGCCACGAGCGGCAGTCCCGTGAGCACGGCGGCGCCCACGTCGCGCGATCGCGGATTCTCGGCAGGATCGAGCGGCAGGCTCGAGGACGGGAAGCTGAACGCTCCGCGCGCGGGAACTTCAACCGGTTGGGCAGGACTGCTCACCCTCGGACCGTACGGCACAAATGCCTGTGGGGCCACCACCGGATGGCACCATTCAGGGCCATGGCCGATGACGTACTAGTACCGGTCGCTGCTCGATCTCACGGAAGGCACGACCGCAAAGATCGGCGGCGACGCCGGCTCTCCTGGAGCCCCTCAGGCAACCTGCAGGCCGACCTCGAACGTCGTCGAATAGCCCGCTCGGGCATCGCCGGCGAGTTGCAGCAACAGCTGGCTGCCGCCGTTACCGAAGATGCCGTCCCCGTCGTTCCTGAGCGTTCGCTGGCCTTTCTGGGCGTATGGAGCCGTGGCATGCACCTGGTCGGTCACAGCGTCGTCGAAGAAGAGCTGCGAGGTGAACTCGAGACCGCTGGCGGCGCCCGCATCGGACCGAATCTTGAAATGAATGTGAACCGTGCGGCCCTGGTACCAGCCGGGATAGATCGTCGTGAAGCTGGCGAGGCCCTTCGCGTCGGTGACCTGGTACCCGCGCAGGAACTTCTTGCCCTTCGTCTGGAATCCCGGATCGCTCACGTCCGAGTAGACCCCGAGCGCGTCGCAATGCCAGACGTCGACCAGCGCCCCGGCGAATGCCGTGCAGGCGCTCCCGTTGACCCGCGCCACGCTGAATGCAAGCTGGAGGGGCAGGCCTGCGCTGACGGTGCCATCGCCCGGGTCGGATCGGATGTCCGACCGGTTGAGCTTCTCGTCGACGAAGTACGGGCCTTCGGTCTCGGCCGGGCGAACGATGCAGGACGGGAGGCTCGCTGCCGCCGCCGCGGAGGCGGATGCCGCCGTGGAAGCCGACGCCGCGGACGACGCGGAGGCAGCTGAGCCCGCGGACGCCGACGGAGAGGACGAAGCAGCAAGCGAGCCCGTGCCCGGCGCGCAGGCCGCCAGAAGTGAGGCGGTTCCGGCCGCGCCGAACAGCATCAGCACCTCTCGCCGGGTGAGGATCCGTCCGACCGGAAGGTCGTCCTGGTCGATATCCATGCTCGAAGGCCTCCACTTGGGCACGGCGAGGCACCGGCCGATCTTAGGCGCCGGCCGTCACGCCCGACAGGTCGTACAACGTCCCGCCGCTTCCGCCGTAGTCGACGGCGGTCCCGACGGAGGTCACCCATTGGTCGATCGCGGAGGTCGAGTTGACGCCCGGACCGCCAAAGCCACCTCCGCCGCCGATCAGGACGTAGCGGAGTTGGCCGGAGGCGATGAGTGACTGGAGCTGGGCGAGGCTCGGCGCCGGGTCGCTCCCCGAGAAGCCTCCCATGGCCATGACGGGCTGCCCGCTGGCAAGCTCGATCGAGCCGGCCTGCATGGCCGAAGTGGTCGCCACGATCCACGTAGCGTTGCCGCGATTGGACAAGAGGTAGGTGACCAGGGCCGAATTCGATCCGGCGTCAACGCCGGCGAGACGCCCCGCGGGAGCGCCGGCCGGGCGCACGCCCCCGGCGAAACCTCCAGGGCCGCCAGGCGCGCCTTGGCCGCCACCGGAGGCAGCCGGACCGGCCGCCGGGTCGCCGCCCGCATAGGCCGTCGTGACCGTGTCGAAGGCATAGGCGGCCGGGCCTGCCACCAGGATCACGAACCCGAGGGCGGCCGCCAGAAGCTGCGTCCGATGGGCCTGCACGCTGACGGGAATGGCCAGCACGATGGCGACGAGGAAGCCCACCACGGCAACGGCGGGGCCCAGCCCGGGCACGAAGTCGGGCGTGCGGTCGAGGAGCTGCCAGGCCCACACGGCCGTGAGCGCGATCGTTCCCCCGAGGACGACGCCACCGAACCTCGCCCTCCCGCGCAGGGCCCACAGCTCCACCGCTCCGGCGCCCACGAGCGCGGCGATTGCCGGAGCCATGGCGACCGCGTAATAGCTGTGAATGATTCCGGACATGAAGCTGAACACGATCAGGTGCGTGGCGAGCCAGAGGCCCCACAGCAGGTAGCCGGCGCGACGCGCGTCCGTTCGCTGGACTCGCCCGCGGAGGAGCAGGCCGCTCACGAGCGCGACGAACGCGAACGGGATCAGCCAGCTGATCTGGCCACCGAACTGGCTGTTGAACATCCGCAGCAGGCCGGGGACCCCGCCGAAGCCCCCACCACCGCCACCACCGCCACCGCCGCCTGGAGGTCCACCGGAGCCTCCAAAGATGCGGCCAAGTCCGTCATAGCCGAGGAGCAGCTGCACGGCCGAGTTGTTGGTGCTGCCGCCGATGTACGGCCGCGCGCCCGCAGGAATCAATTCCACGGCGAGGACCCACCACCCGCTGCTGATCAGCACCGTGAGCGCCGCGACGAGGAGACCGGCGACCCTGCGTCGCAGGCTGCCCGCGGCGGCGATCGCGTAGGTGGTCGCGAAAGCCGGCAGGACGAGGTAGGCCTGGAGGTACTTGGTGTTGAAGGCGAGGCCGACGAACGTCGCTGCGAGGATGACCCAGCGCAGCCGGCCCGCCTCGAGAGCCTTCAGGAAGGCACCAGCGCCCAGGACCAGGAGGAGCGTGAGGAGCGCGTCAGGATTGTTGTACCGGAAGATCAGTACGGCGGCAGGAGTGAGAGCCATGGCCGCCCCCGCGATCACAGCTGCGACGGGACCGAACGAATGACGGACCAGTACGAACAGCAGGGCGACTGTCGCCACCCCGGCCAGCGCCTCCGGAAGGAGGATGCTCCAGAAACTGAGTCCGAACATCCGCACCGACAGCCCCATGAGCATGGTCCCGAGCGGCGGCTTGTCCACCGTTATGAAGTTCGCGGCATCGAACGACCCGAAGAACCACGCCGACCAGCTCTGCGAGGCGGCGAGGGCCGCGGCCGAGTAGTAGGTGTTGGCGAATCCGCTGACGGTCAGGTTGACGAGGTAGACGATTGCCGCGAGCGCGATTACGCCGAGCTGCGCCGGGAGGACCCAGGTCGGCTCGTCGGCTCGAGCGCGACGCAGGCCCGTGATCCTTGGCAGGACGCGGACGCGCTCGAGGGGAGTGGCCCGGCGGGGGCTGGTGATGCTGGTCACGAGACGGTCCTTTGCAGCTGTGCGGGGGCTGCACCCATCGGAGGACTTGGAAGCGCGCGAGGGTTGCGACGCCGTTGGCGGCAGCGAGGGCGGCGAGCTCGACCACCCCGCCGGAAGCAGGGGCGACGGCACCGAGCAACGCGACCGAGGCGCTGGTGATGGACAGTGCCAACCCGAGTGCCACGAGGCCGGCGAGATGGTGGCGGCCGAGGGACTCCCGGCCACGGACACCGAAGGTCAAACGGCGATTGGCCGCCGTGTTGCCGACCGCTGTGACGATCAGGGCGATGGCGTTGGCCGCGACAGCGGTCGTAGCCGTTCGCAGCAGCGAGTAGATCGCGAGGTAGGCGAGCGTGCTCACGACGCCGATCGCGGCGAATCTGCGTGCCTGGGACGCCGCGGACGGCACCCCAGCGTCGTGCCGCACCAGGGCGGGAATGACGACGCGAGTTCGAGTCCACATCAGGCGCCAGATCCCGCGAAGATCCGCAAGCGCAGTGGCCTGAATATCCACCCGCGAGTCGGGGTCGTCGACCCAGTCGACCGGCACCTCGTGGATTCGCAGACCGGCCCGCTGCGCCAGGACGAGCAGCTCCGTGTCGAAGAACCACGCGTCGTCTATGACCAGGGGCAGCAGCCGGCGGGCGACGTCGAAGCGGATCGCCTTGAAGCCGCATTGCGCGTCCCGAAAGCGGGTCCCGAGCAGCGTCCGGAGCAGTGTGTTGTAGCAGCGCGAGATGACTTCGCGCTTGAGCCCGCGGGTCACTGAAGAGCCGGGGGCGAGCCGGCTACCGATCGCGACCTCGCTGTGGCCGGACAGCAGCGGCGCGACGAGCGGGAGCAGGGCGTCGAGGTCTGTCGAAAGGTCGACGTCCGTGTAGGCGAGGATCGCTGCGTCGCTGGCCGACCAGGCTGCGCGCAGCGCTCGACCCCGGCCCTTCTCATCCAGGTGGATCGCCCGGACGCCCTCGAGCTCTGCCTCGAGTCGCCGAGCGATCCACCACGTCGAGTCGGTGCTCGCGTTGTCGGCAATCGTGATCCGGGCCGCGAGCGGAAATCGGGTGTCGAGGTAGCGCCGGAAGCGGCGAATGCTTGCCGCCAGCTGCTCCTCTTCGTTGAAGACCGGGACGACGACATCCACGACCGGACGGTGGCGCCCGACCCGCTCGATGCCGGTACGCCGGCTACCACAGCTGGGAGCAGGCCCATTGGCCCGATCCATCGGCCCCGGGAGCATGTCTGAAGGTTCGCTTCGTACTGCCATGACGGCAGTTTCGAGGGCTGTCCCTTTCGGGACGGTTACGCCCGGCCGCTTGGCTCCGTGGTCGGCTCGCCGGTCGCCTCGGTCGGCGCAGCCTTCGGCGTGTTCGGCGTCGCCTTCGGCGCAGCGGCCTTCGGCGCGGCGGCCTTCGGCGCGGCGGCCTCTCGCGGGCCGCTGAACGCGCGCGCCCAGCTGACCGACATGCTCGCGCCGCCGGCCGGAGAGGCACCGATCTTCCAACGGCCGTTCGTGGCCCGCACGATCGCATCCGCGATGGCGAGTCCAAGCCCGGCTCCGCTCTGCGAATCGGTCGCTCTGTGGAATCGATCGAAGATACGGGTCCGCTCGTCGACCGGTATGCCCGGCCCCGCGTCGTCGACCGTGAGCTGGATCCGACCGCCGTCGCCCGCCACCGTCACCGCGACAGTGCCACCATCGGGCGAGTACTTGCAGGCGTTGTCTAGCAGCACTCCGAGAAGGCGGTCGAGCCATTCTGGCGGCGCGGAGATGACCGTGCTTTCGCTGGGCCCGGCGACAGCCAGGTTCAGGTGGCGCGTCTCGGCAATCGCGCCAAAGCGGTCGACGGTCTGAGCGGCAAGCACGGCAAGATCGACGGGTTCGGTGTCTGGCCGGGCGTCGGTTGTGTCGAAGCGTGCGAGCCACAGGAGATCGTCGACCAGCCGGTGCATCCGCTTCGACTCGTGGTCGACCCGCTGGAAGGCTGTTCGATACCAGCTTTCGGAGCGATCCTGGGCCAGCGCCAGGCTGGCGTTGGCCTCGATCACCGAGAGCGGCGTGCGCAGCTCGTGCGAGGCATCCGCGGTGAACTCCAGCTGGCGGCGTCGAGCCTGCTCGATCGGAGTTGCGACGCGTCGGCCGATGGCGACGGCGCCGAGGAAGACGATCGCGAGGAGAACGGGCCCGATCACCGCTTCCGCGAGGATGAGGGTCGACTGCGTCCGGCCGATGTCGGAGATCTCCTGACCGACGACGACGTGGTCGTCGCCGATGTCGGCACCCGCAACACGTACCGGAAAGCCGTTGATCGTGACCGTGGTCGGGGTCGTGACGTCGAGGACGTCAGGGGGCAGCGTGGCGTTGACCTGCGTGGACACACTTCCATCCGGTTGAACCTGCCAGAAGAGGAGCGGTGCCGCGTAGGGGCGATCGCCTGGGCCCTGAGGCATCCCTCCCGGCCCATGAGGTGCGCCTGGGTGAGACGCGAACGTGAGCGAGCTCGTCAGGCGTTCGTCGACCTGGTGCGTGAGGTTGTTCGTGACGATCCATACGGCGGCGACGGCCACGGCCAGGTAGGTCGCAGCGACGAGCGCCGTGGCGGTGAGCGCGACCCGGGTCGAGAGCCGGCGGACTTCGTTGGGCCGTGCCACCGCGGTCATGCCTCCTCCAGGCGGTAGCCGGCGCCTCGGACCGTGACGATCCGGACGCCTGCGCTGGGCAGTTTGGCGCGGAGGCGGCTGAGCTGGACGTCGATGGCGTTGGACCCGAGCGGGTCTGTCTCGTCCGCCCAGGCATGCTCGGCGATCGCCTTCCGGTCGACCACCGCCGGCGAGCGTCTCATCAGCAGCTCCAGGATGAGGTATTCGGTCGAGGTCAGCTTGAGCGGCCGCCCCGCTACCGAGACGACCCGGGTAGTCGGATCCAGGGCAACCTCCCCCTTTTCCAGCACCGGGCCATCCACCCCGCGCGGCCGGCGCTGGAGGGCTCGCACGCGAGCGAGCAGCTCGCCGAAGTCGAACGGCTTCACGAGATAGTCGTCGGCGCCGGTATCCAACCCGCGGATCCTGTCGGAGGGTGCATCCCGCGCGGTCAGCATCAGGAGCGCCGTCGGCCGCCGGTGCCGGCGGGCCCACGCAACGACGTCGATGCCCTCGGCGCCGGGCATCCGCCAGTCGATGATGGCCACGTCGTACTCGTACCACTTGAACTGGTCGATGGCGTCGTCGCCGCGTTCCACCGCGTCCACGTGATAGCCGTTGTCCTGCAGCCCGAGCACGATGACGTCGCGCAGTCCCGGGTCGTCCTCCGCGACGAGAATGCGCATGAGGTCAGTGTGCGCCCCGAGCCGGGACTGCGCGGAGGGGTATCGGCGCCGGCGCCGGCGCCGACTCCGGAACGGCCTGGAGCCTGAAGGCCAGCACGGGACAAACCTCGATCGCGCGGCGCGCATGCTCGAGCAGCCCGTCGGGCACAGTTCCGGGCCTCACGATGGGATAGCCCCAGTCGTCGAGCTCGATCATCTCGGGGAGCAATTCGGCACACATTCCGTAGCCGTCGCAGCGGATTCGGTCGACCTGGATCGACACGGACGATCTCGAAGTCATGCCTACGCCGCTTTCTCGCCGAATTCGGGACGCGAGCACCGGCCGAGAGACGCGTGGCGGACGAATTCCTCGCCGAAGACGCTCAGAGCGCTCGCAAGGAGGCCAACGGCTCCGTCCGGGTGACGACAGGCGCCTCGCCCGGCCAGCTGGCCTGCCCAGCGCTCGATCCGGGCGAGGTCGTCTGTATCAGCTGCCCCGTCGCCGATGCGCCGGGTGACGTCGGCGATGGCGCGCAAGCCGAACACGCACGGTCCGCATTGGGCGGCACTCTGGCCGGCCATGTAATCCATGATCCGCGCGGTCGTCTTCACGCCGCAGGCGTCCGCCGCCAGAAACGAGACGACGCCGCACCCAAATGCCCGCCTTGACGCTTTGAGAGCGATGGGGTCGAGCGCGAGATCCCAGGCTTCGTCAATGGCCGCCCAGCCGCCGAAATAACCGCCCAGCAGGACGCCCTGCGTGTCGGCGCGCGCCTTGCCGCCAAGGTCCGCCAGCGCTGCGACCGTCGTTCCCAGCTCGATCTCGTGGACACCCGGGCGGTCGACTCCGGTCAGGGTGACGAGCGCGGTGCCGCGGGTCTCAGCGCGACCAGCGGCGCGAAACCAGTCGGCGCCAAACCGGGCGATAAGGGCCGCGTGTCCCAGGCTCTCGACGTTTTGAACCAGGGTTGGCCGCCCGCCGATCCCCCGCTCGAACGGCCGTGGCGGAGTAACCGTTGGTCGCGCGTCGGCCTCAGTTACGAAATGGACCGCCGCGGACTCTTCGCCGGCGACGTAGCGATCCGGGGCTACAACCAATCGGGTGGGTATCGCCGGGGGGCTCGGCGCGGTTGCGGATCGTTCGCCGATCGCTCGCTCGAGCGATCGGCGGGCCGCGGTATGCGCCGCGCCGACGTATACCACGATCTCCTCGGCCCCGACGGCGCCCGCCGCGAGCAGTGCACCGTCGAGCACGAGGTGGGGCCGGAGTGCCATCAGCACGCGGTCCTTTGCGCTGAGCGGCTCGCCTTCGGCCCCATTTACCAGCACTGTCGCCCGCCCGCCAGATCGCTCCGCGACGGTGCGCCACTTGCGACCGACGGGAAAACTGGCCCCGCCCCGACCGAGAAGGCCACTGGCCTCGAGCGTCGCGATCACCTCCCGGCTTGCCGCCCGAGGGGGCAGCTGGCCAAGCCGTGCAACGTGGCTCGTGAGCGTTTCCGCACCGGATAGCGCCGGCGGCCCATCGAGGAGTCGCCGCTGATGGACGGGCCGCTGCAGGTCAGGCACGTCGAGGCTCCCGGCCGGCGCCCGCCCCCGCCGCGACCCGGCTCAGTTCACCTCGATTGGAGCGGCCCGCCGCGACGCGCCAGGTAAGCGAGAGTGCGACGGCAGCCAGGCAGCTGGCCGCGATCGTCATCATCCAGGGCGCCGAGGCGTCGCTGCCGGAACCGATGCCGTGCAGGACCGCCAGCGGCCAGGCGCCGTACGACAGCCAATGGAACGCCCGCCACGCAGCCTGGCCGATTCGGGGCCGCAAGAGGCTCGACACCAGGATCGCGGCGAGCAGGTCGACGGAGATGACCCCCAGCCCGACCCACAGCGGCCGATAGCTCGAGGCGAACGGAACGACCGCGGCGACGACGCCCAGCGAGGTGAACGGGTCGGCGATCGCCGTGACGATGTGGACCCCGAGGAATACGACGGACAGGAGCGCAAGGCTCCGATGCAGCTCGACGCTCAGGAAGCGCGGCCAGGACGGGCTCTGCCAGCGGACGACTGCCAGGATGCCGAGACAGACGACCGCCGTGAATAGCAGCAGTGAAACGGTTCCGGCGCCTCGCGTTGCGAACCACAGGATCTGATCGCTCATGTGCGGCAGTCTCCCGGGATGATGCTTTCGATCGGGTTACGGCAGCACACCGGCCGGCACACACGCGGACGAGGAGATCGGCCAACCGCCGATCCGGTGGATGTCGCCGTTCGTGGAGACCAGCCGGGCTGGAAGGCCGAGCCCGGTCAGCCAGTCCGGGGCGAGCGAGCCGGCCAGGATGGCTGCGGTGGCTGCGATGTTGGCGTCGACGCAATTCCCGGCCACGACCGACACAGTCCGCCACGGACTCTCGGCGGGCAGGCCGGTCCGCGGATCGACCAGGTGGTGGAGGGCTGAGTCGCCACGACGCCAGCGTCGAACGGTCGTGCTCGAGGTCGCCAGCGCGCCACCGTGCAGGGCGATCGCTTCGCCCTCGCTGCCCGGATCCGCATTGCTATCTTCGGCCACGAGGACGCGCCAGCCGTCCTGTGGCGGGTATCCTGCCGTCGCAATGTCGCCGCCGATACCGACCAGCACGCTGCCCCCACCGATTGCCTCCTCCGCGGCGTCGGCTGCGAGGTCGCTCGCCAGCGCTTTTCCGCTCGAGCCGAGGTCGAGCTCCACGCCCGACGGCAATCGAACGGTCCGGGAGCGGGCATCGAACTGGACCGCCTGCCAGCCCGGGATCGGCTGGAGACGAAGCTCGAGCGGCTTGGTGAGGTCGGCCAGCCGGTCGAAGTCGCGGTCGTATCCGATGAGGCGCATCGCCCCTCCGACTGTCGGGTCGGCCAGCCCACCACTGAGCCTGGCTCCTCGCAGGGCCTCTTCGATCGCCCGCGCAAGTAAGGGGCTCACCTCCACCGGTCGACCGGGGCGGGCGTTCAGGAGGCTGAGCTCGCTGTCCGGCCGGAAGCGGCTGTACGTTCGGTCGACCTCGTCGACCACGACCGACACCGCCTCGCGAGCCCGCCTGAGGTCGCCACCTTCGACGAGGAGGTGGACGCTCGTACCGAGTGCGCGCCAGGTCGCCGCGCGCACGATGACTACGACCCTCCGGTCGTGACCTGCGCGGGCCTGGCCGTGGCGGTCGGAGTTTGGGAGGCGGCCTGAAGGCTCGACCCGCTCGACGTTGACGCACTGGGGGTCGCCGTGGCGGTAGAACTGGTGTCAGGAGAGGTGGTCGTGGTCGGGCTCGAGTTGTCGGCGACCGTGCCACCCGTCGTCGATGCCTTACCTGCATAGGTGAGGGCGGCGACGGAGCCGAAACCGACCATTCCGAGGGCGCCGGCCAGGGCCGTTCCCAGGGTCAGCGTGCGAAGCCGTCGGAGGGCCATGGTTCGATCGATCGGTGTTCGCGGGGCTGCACTTTTCATGCCTAAGAGCCTGCCCGCTTCAACCTTTCGACTCGATTACCCGGTTCGCCGGGACCGTTGGCGCTCGATCTTGCGGAATGCTGATCAGCGGACTGCGACAGCGCGCGGGATGCCTCGGGCTAGGCCGCGGTCCTCTGGGTCGAGAACCTCCGGCGAGCGCGGACTGCCTTCTCGATGTGCGCGTCCGTGTTCCGATCGACCATGCGCAGGCCTGACTCGAGGTCCGTCACCTGGCCCGCCTGCCACTCCGCGGAGAAGATCGCCAGAAGATCCTGGTACGCCGAGCCTACGACCGTAATGGGTGTCGACCCGGATCGTGGGTGCGCGAAGATCTCCAGGAAAATGGCGAACCGCTCGTCCGGCACGAGCTCCGGGGAGCGCAATGAGGACTTGGTCGAAGGAACGTTGCGCAATCCATTTGACAGCTTGGCCAGCGCGCGGTCGTCGGTCGCCAGGTACCTCACGAGCTTCCAGCTCTCCTCGAGGTAGCCCGCGCCCGTCGGGATGCCGATCACGCTGCCGTTGATGTAGCCCGAGCCGTACAGGTCCGGAGCCGCATCGTCGACCGGGTAGGGCGCGGTGCCGTAATCGAGATGAGGCGCCTCCGTCGCGAGGAAGGCGACCCGCCACTCGCCGTCGATGTTCATCGCCAGCTTGCCCATCTGGAATGCGTTGGCCGGCGTGAACTCCTGGCCGACGTCGGCCACGAAGCGAACCAGGTCTTCGTAGCCGTACCAGTCGATGAGCTCCTTCTGCCAGCGCAACAATCTCGCCCACGCCGGATCGGCAGCCAGCGCAGATCTGCCTGCCGAATCGCTCCAACGGGCTCCGAACATGTGTCCGAAGATCGGCAGCGAGTTCTCGTAGAAGTCGATCAGTGGGTTGAAGCCGACGACACGGAGCGAGCCGTCGGGATTGCGACGGGTGAGCCGTTTGGCATAGTCGGTCAGCTCGGAGATCGTCCTGGGTGGCCGGTCCAGGCCCTCGTCGGCGAAGAGCTTCTTGTTGAAGTACAGCCCGTACGTGTCGGCCAGCATCGGTAGAGCCCACTGCTTGCCGTCGAGGCGCGTGTAAGCCTGCGTAGCTTCGGTCAGAAGGTTGAGATCGATCCCGTCGCGCTCCATGTAGGCCCGCAGGTCAACGAAGCCGCCCGAGGAGGAGTAGGTCCCGAAGTTGTCGGACTCGACGGAGCAGACGACGTTCGGGCCGTCGCTGCTCTTGAGTGCCGCGATGATCCGGGCGTCCGAGATGCTCCCAACCACGTGCACGCGAAGGCCCGGATTGGCATCCTCGAAGTCCGCCACCACGTCCTTGATGACGTCCAGCTCGTGGCCCGAGTGGCCGACCCATAGGTTGATGGTTGTGTGTCCCACCACGTAGGCGGTCGCCTCCAACGCGTCCATCGCTCGGCCGAAGTAGAAGCCCTGTGCCTGGTCGCAACCCATCCGGCTCAGTCGCCTCGCCTGCGCCTCGAGCTCCACGCCTTCGGCGACGGTCTTTACTTTCAGCCCGTGAGCGAGGCGAATGATGGCCCGCACCAACGCCTGGCCGTCGGCGCCGCTCGTGATCGCTGCGATGAAGCTCTTGTCGATCTTGACCATGTCGACAGGGAAGCGCCGCAGGTAGCTGAGCGACGAGTAGCCCGTACCAAAGTCGTCGATCGCGATCCCGACCCCCAGGCCTTTGAGCTGGCGGAGGCGGCGAACCGTCTCCTCGGTCTCATGGGCCATCACACTTTCGGTGATCTCCAGTACCAGCAGCTCGGGTGGCAGCCCGCTGTCCTCGAGCGCAAGGCTGACCGCGGCCACCAGGCTCGTGTCAGCCAGCTGGACGCCCGACAGGTTGACCGTGACGACAAGAGGCGGCCGGACGCCGCGGGCACGCTGCCAGGCGCGTGCCTGCTTGCACGCTTCGCGAAGCACCCATTCGCCGAGGGGGATGATCAGGCCGGTCGACTCCGCCAGCGGGATGAAGTCGTCCGGCTGGATGAGGCCGCGCTCCGGATGGGCCCAGCGAACGAGCGCCTCCATCCCGGTGACCGTGGCTCCCGGCAGGTCGACTGTCGGTTGGTAGTGAACGACGAACTCTCCGCGCTCGACCGCGCCGCGGATGTCGACGCCAAGCTGGAGACGCTCGGCCGCCGCGTCGTACATCGCCGGCTCGAAAACCCGGAAGCGACCCTTGCCGGAACCCTTCGCGCTGTACATGGCGATGTCCGCCGCACGCAGCATGGCCGTGGCGGTTGGGAGCGCGGGTGAGCTCAGGGCGATTCCCACGGTCGCCCCGATGCGAACGGGCCGGTCACTGAGCTCGAAGGGCCGATTCAGCGCGGCAAGGGCACGTGTTGCGATGCTGACGGCCTGGTCCTCGTCGACGTCGTCGAGCAGCAACGCGAACTCGTCCCCGCCGAATCGGGCAGCCGTGTCCCCTGGGCGCACGGCCTCCGCGAGCCTCGCGCCGACCTGCCCGATGAGGATGTCCCCCTCTACGTGCCCGAGGGAGTCGTTGACTGTCTTGAAATCGTCGAGGTCCAGGAAGAGGACGGCGGCACCTCGCGCGTGATAACGGCGCCGTCCAAGGGCGTTTTCGAGGAGGTCGATGAACAGGGCACGATTCGCGAGACCCGTGAGCGAATCGTGGAATGCCTGCCTCGTCAGCTGCTCCTCGAGTGCCTTCCATTTCGTGACGTCATGCAGAGCCAGCAGCAGGGTGCGGTCCTCCTCTCCGCCGACGCGCACGCCGACAGCCTCCACCGTCAGCCATCGGCCGTCCCGGTGGCGTACACGGCACTCGGTGCGAGCGCCCGACGGCAGCTCCGTCGCGCTCAACATCGCGAGGATCGAGGCCACATCGGGCGGGGACACGATGTGGTCGATGCCCACGTTCACCAGCGTCTCGGGGGTGTAGCCCAGGGCGGACGTCAGCGATGGGCTCACCGAGCGAATGGTTCCGCTGTCGTCGAGCACGATCGTGGGATCGGACGCGTTCGCCACGAGCGAGTCGAAGGTGCTTGGCAGACCGACATGGTCGAGCAGACCCGCTGGAAGTCGGGCGACATCCGACGCACTCGGCCGCGACCAGGCAACCAGGGCGACCAGCATGGACCCGACGGCCAGCCCCTCGAGGGCGCCACGTTCGGTCGTGCCCGATCCGGGAAGGACGACGGCCGCGATCCCGCCACAGATACCGACGAGGAGCAACACGAAGATGAGCGCCGTCTCGAGCCGCACCGGGAGGCGCGTCAGGGGCTGAGGCGCAAGAGACCGTGGCAATGCCTTTTTGGAGCTCTGCATCCGTCGCGGGTCTGCTCGTCTACATGGGGCATCCACCGCGTTGGGGCCCACATCGGGGGCAGCGTCCGCTTCGGCTGTCCGCACAGCCATCACCCCGAAGTACCGGGGTCCGCCGTGCTCGGAAAGGGTGGTGCGTACGCTGGATCACGGTGCTAGGGTTCGAATCGTTGCAGGGAGCGCTCCGGAGCCGACTCATGGCCAAGAAGGCAAATCCCGCGGCTCGCGAGGTTTCGAGGAAGCGGTCTGCGAAGGACGGCGCCCAACCCGGGGTCGAGGGCGCTCGGCGTCGCCTGGACGGCGCCCCGCCCCGCGCGCGCCATTCCGTCCGTATGACCCGCCCAGTGGCGACCAACCCCGAATCGACCGTCACCGCCGACGTTGTGGAACAGCGGCTGCTCAGGAACAAGGCCTACCTCGCCGAACTGAGCCGGCTGCAGGTCGAGCTCGTCAAGCTCCAGGAATGGATTCGCCACGCCGGATTGCGGGTCGTGGTCGTCTTCGAGGGCCGCGACGCCGCCGGCAAGGGCGGCGTGATCAAGACGATCACCCAGAGTCTCAACCCGCGCATCTGCCGCGTCGTCGCACTGGCGGCCCCGACCGAACGCGAGAAGACCCAGTGGTACTTCCAACGCTACGTCGCCCACCTGCCGGCGGCCGGCGAGATGGTCCTCTTTGACCGAAGCTGGTACAACCGGGCCGGTGTCGAGCGGGTGATGGGCTTCTGCACGGACGAGGAGTACCAGGAATTCCTGCGCTCATGCCCGGAGTTCGAGAGGATGCTCGTCCGCTCCGGCATCGTCCTCGTCAAATATTGGTTCTCCGTGAGCGACGCGGAGCAGGAGCGGCGCTTCCAGGCACGGATCAATGATCCGACCAAGCGCTGGAAGCTCAGCCCGATGGATCTCCAGTCACGATCGCGCTGGCTCGACTACTCCAAGGCAAAGGACGAGATGTTCGCCCATTGCGACATCAAGCAGGCGCCCTGGTACGTCGTCACCGCGGACAACAAGAAGCGCGCGCGGCTGAACGTCATCAATCACCTCCTCGGACTCATCCCCTACCAGGACCTCACCCCTGAGGAGATCGAGCTCCCGCCGCGCCAGGCGGACACGGGCTACGTTCGCCCCCCGATGACCGACCAGACGTTCGTGCCCGAGGTCTACTAGCAACCCCAGGCTCCCAGGCCCGCCCATCACGCACCCGCATGGGATCTGGCTGCGAGGCTCTCGACGGCGAACTGCGCCATGATCTCCCCGATATGGACCAGCCACACCGGAATGCCGCGTTGGGGACCCAGAGCATACGGACGATCGGCCGTGAGGAGTTGAAGGCCAAGCTCGACCGGGGCGACGACTTCAAGCTGATCATGGCGCTCAACCGATGGGCCTACGACGCCAAGCACATTCCCGGCTCGCTCCATTTCGATACCCCGGAGGCGCTCTACGCGGCCGTCCGACCCGACGACGAGGTTGTGGTCTACTGCTCGAACGTCGATTGCCTCTCGAGCGTCGCCCTGTATCGCGACCTCGACCGGCGCGGCTACCGGAACGTGCGGCGCTACTCGGGCGGCCTGCTCGAGTGGGAGGATGCGGGCCTCCCGCTCGAGGGCGACTTCGCGGCCGCGTCGGGGCGCGAGGTGGCGCCGCAGGAGGCTGGCCGGTGACCGGCTCGACGGCCGTTGCCGCTGCCACGGACCTGTGGCCCGAGCTTCCATGGAGGGACTGGGCGGCGACCATCTCGACTGTGCACATGTGGACCCAGGTCGTCGGCAAGGTGCGCATGACCTTGACGCCGCCGCTCAACCATTGGTGGCACGTCCCACTGTACGTGAGCGCGAGGGGACTGACGACCTCCACGATTCCCTACGGGCGTCGGCCCTTCCAGGTCGAATTCAACTTCCTCGATCACCGGTTGGATGTCACCGACAGCGACGCCAGGTCATTCACCATCCCGCTCCGGCCGCTCTCGGTTGCCCGCTTCTATCGCGAATTCATGGACGGACTGCGAGGTCTCGACATCGAAGTGCGGATCTCGACGAAGCCTGTGGAGGTCGCCGAGGCCATCCCATTCGAGTCGGATGAGAAGCATGCCTCCTACGACCCCGGCCACGCCCAGGCATTGTGGCGCGGATTGCTGCAGGCGGACCGCGTGATGAAGGCGTTCCAGACGGGCTTCGTCGGCAAGGCGAGCCCGGTGCATTTCTTCTGGGGAAGCTTCGATCTGGCAGCAACGCGCTACTCCGGCCGGAATGCGCCGATCCACCCCGGCGGGGCACCAAACTGCCCGACGTGGGTGATGGAGGAGGCATACTCGCGCGAAGAAAGCAGCATCGGGTGGTGGCCGTCGAGCAAGGCGCTCGGGCCGGTCTTCTACGCCTACACGTATCCCGAACCCGAAGGCTTTAGATCCGCGCCGATTCGTCCGGCTGAGGCATTCTTCGATGGCGGCTTCGGCGAGTTCATGCTGGCCTATGACGCGGTGCGTGGCGCAAGCGATCCGGACGCCAGTGTGATGGAGTTCTTCCAGACGGCATACGAGGCTGGCGCCGAACTCGCCGGCTGGGACCGGTCGACGCTCGAGCCGAGGATCAGCCCTGACCGACCCCCAAGACGGGCATGGAGCACTGTGGACCCGCGTAGCTAGGCGGTGCGGGACTCAAGAAGGAGGCGACGTGAACCTGAGCAGCATCCTCATCGGGTCGGAGAACCCGGGTCGATTGGCCGATTACTACACGCGGCTCTTCGGCAAGCCGGGCTGGGAGGAAGGCGGCTACACCGGCTGGCAGATCGGCACCGGCGCAATCACCCTCGGGCCCCACGATCAGGTCCACGGCCAAAACCCACAGCCGGGCAGGCTGATCTGGAACATCGAGAGCCCGGATGTGAAGGGCGATTTCGAACAGCTCAGGGCCGCCGGGGCGACGGTCGTCCGAGAGCCCTATAACCCCGGTGAGTCACCCGATGTCTGGATCGCCACGTTCTCCGATCCTGACGACAACTACTTCCAGCTCGTCAGTCCGATGTAGCCCCGGTGCGGCTGCGCAGCTCGAACATCGGGTGCTGCCGTGCCTCGGCGACGTAGTCCTCCAGGGTCGAATCTGCTCGGAAGTGGAAAAACCGCCCGAGCACCAGCGCGAGAAGGCGCGAGCGCAGATACGGCGCAAGCGCGTCGCGCAGGATGGGGCCACCCACCTCGGGCGCCACTTCGACCGCTTCGACCTCCTCGCGACTGCGACCCTTCGACACGACGGCCTCCTGGGCCTCGCGCAGGTTGCGCACCCAGTTGACCTCACCGAATGGGGATTGGACGAAGCGCCGGCCGTCGAGCTCGACGATCGCGACAGGAAAGGTCCGAGGCATTCCGCTCGTGCGACCGCGGACGGTGAGCAAGACGTTTGGGCCAAAGGGCAGGCCGGCCCCGATGAGCCGCCTGATCAGCGGGTTGAGAACGGGAATGAGTGATGGGGCACGTGCGGGCCCGAGCACCCGGGTGTTGGACATGATGGATGTTGTCTCCGTGCTGTGTTCCAGCGCCCGACGGCGCCGGCGATCGAAGCCGATCGCAACAAGGGAACGAAACACGGGCCATCAATGTGACCGATCCTCCGGCGCTCGCGATCACCTTTCAGCCCCCGGTCACGTTTCGGCTGGCGAGTCCGTTCTCCCGTCAGATGAGCGATAGGGACGAGCGACGAGTGGAATCGAGGGCCGAACTGGCACGCGAGTTCGAGCGCCACCGGCCGTACCTGCGCGCCATCGCTTATCGCATGCTGGGTTCGGTCACGGAGGCCGAGGACGCGCTACAGGAGGCCTGGCTGCGGCTGGACCGGCACCCCCCGGAGGAGGCCGAAGACCTCCGACCGTGGCTCACGACAGTCGTCGGCCGCATTTGCCTGGACATGCTCCGGGCGCGCCGCTCGCGGCATGAAGACTATGCCGGGTCATGGCTGCCGGAGCCCGTGGTTGCGGCCGAGGACTCGCCGGAGGACGAGGCGATGCTCGCCGATGCGGTCGGGCTGGCGCTGCTGGTTGTCCTCGAGACGCTGACTCCGGCTGAGCGGCTGGCATTCGTGCTCCACGACGTATTCGCGGTCCCGTTCGAGGAGATCGCCACGGTCGTCGACCGATCGCCAGCCGCCGCCAGACAGCTGGCCAGCCGGGCGCGGCGCCGCGTTCAGGCGGCGAAACCGGAGCCTGACTCTGACATCGCCGTCCAGCGCCGCGTCGTCGATGCGTTTCTTGCGGCCGCGCGAGGAGGCGATTTCGATGCCTTGCTCGCGCTGCTCGATCCCGACGTGGTGCTGCGGACCGACGGCGGCGGACGCGGTCCGCTCGCCCGGCCGCCGGTCGTTGGCGCGAGGGAGGTCGCAGAGGTGCTCCGCGCGCGGGCGGGAACCTTCGCGCCGTTCGGCCGGTTCGCGACGGTGAACGGTGGGCCCGGCGTGATCGTGGGGCCGCCCGGCAAGGTCGTGGCGGTGGTGGGTCTCACCGTGGCCGGAGGCCTGATCCGCGAGATCGATATCGTCGGGGACCGCGCCAAGCTTCGAAGGCTCGAGCTCGCGTAACCCTCGCCGGATCTACTCTCCGCCGCTCTCGACGTCGGCGAGACGTTCCTGGACAAGGCGCTCCACGAGGTCCTCCGGCAGTGGCGAGTCGGGGGTGAAATGCAGGCTCCCCTTGGTGCGCCGATACCCTTTCAATGCCTTGGCGTTCGCCTCCATGAACGAGTCGGTCAAGGGATAAATGCTGCAATGGGCCTTCCAGCCTGCGTACCAAACAAGCCCACGGCCGTGCAGCCTGAAGGCGGGCATTCCGTAGCTGATCGTCTCAACGGCCTCGGGGGCGAGTCGCGCAATCTGGGCACGCAGGCGTTGCAGCGCCTGGCGCTGATCCGCCGGCAGGGTCGCGAGGTACGCATCGATTCGCGAGTCATGAGACACGGCATCCGGATGGTAGCCCTCGAGGAGAGCGACCGGCGATCGGCGCGAACAGCTAATGGCTCCGGCGAGCCTCCGAAGCGATACCGATCGTCTGGGGACGGAGGTCTCCGGGCTGCGACCGAGGCCGGTCCACACCGCGATCACTGAGTCTGGAGAGTCGGAACGCTCGAAGCCGATCCGGGGTCGCGGCCTCACGGCCAGCCAGCGTGCGGCACAGCTACACGGGCGGTCAGGATCTGACCCGTCCTCGCCTGCACCAGCTCGTCGACTCGGTCTGGACCGAACCACTTCGCCACCACCATGAAGAGTGTCCTGCCGTCGTCGCCGCCCAGCATGCATGCATAGCAGGGGCGGTCGAGCTCGATCCGATCGAGTACCTCACCGCCCTCGCGCACGCGTAGGCAGACGCCTCCTTCGTCCAGTCCGACGTCGCTGGTCCACACGGCCCCTTCGGCGTCGATGCAGATCCCGTCGCCCGTGACGTCGGCCCACACGCGCTGGTTCGACAGGCTGCCGTCCGAGCCGATGTCGAAGGCTGTGAGCCGGCGAGTGAAGGATTCGGCGACGATCAGCGTCGCGTTGTCTGGCGTCACGACCATGCCATTCGGAAAGGCCAGGCCGTCGGCGACTTCGCGCGACCCACCCTCGGGCGTCACGAGCGCAATCTTCCCGGGCGACTTCCCGCTTGCGAGGAGGTCGTTGAAGTCCGCGAAGTCGAAGTTGATCGAGTTGACGTAGATGTTGCCGCGTCCGTCGACGGTGATCTCGCTCCAGCCGTACGGCGAGATGTGGCTCAGGTCGGCGTGCCGGACGCGCGATCCGTCGGGCTCGACACGCACCAGCTCGCCGCCGGTGACGAGCATGCGTCCGTCCGGGAGCCAGTTCGTGGCCCAGCCGCTGCCCCCACCGCCCGGGCCGATCACTTCGCTGTTCCCGTTGAGGTCGACGGCCGCGATCTCGTCGGTTCCCCAGTTGGAGAACCAGAGACGCCCGTCGTGCCACCGCGGTGACTCACCCATTCCCAGACCGTCCAACAGGACCTGTGTCTGCGGAGACGACCCGTGTGGCATCACTCTCCTCCTCCTTCCTTGACCGCTCACAAGGTTAGATCGCGGCCTGGGCGGGGACTCGTCGCTCGTCGGAGGCAGGGCTTCGTGCTTCCGACGGTGCCCAAGCCCCTCGAGGTCGCTGGCTAGCCGGAGCTTCGCTGTGCTAGCTCGACGTGTCAGTCCGCTCAGCTTGGAGCATGCGCCTAGGATTCTCGGCGCCAGCTGGCCGCCTGCGGAATGCCGACGGGGCGCGCCGCGGCGAGAAGGAAAGGGAGTACGCCGTGGAGCCGCGCGATGTGGTCCAGTCGGCGATCGACGCCTACCACGCTCACGACCTGGATCGCTGCCTGAGCTTCTATGCAGCGGACGTCGTCGTGAAGCGTGCCGACGGCACGATCCTGATGGACGGTGCCGAGGCCGTACGCGCGCGCTACGCAAAGTCGATGTCGGACCACCCGAACCTTCACTACGACATCCCCAACCGCATCGCGCTCGGTAACTACGTCATCGATGAGGAACGCGTGACCGGCTATTCCCCAGGCGGGCCCGATGTGGTGCGCGCGGTGCTTGTCTATCGGTTCACCGCCGACCTGATCCGCGAAATCCTGATCCTGTCCTGAACCACGACACGCTGCGTCTCGGCCGCGAGGCGCCACCGATCATGTCCCAGGCGCGCTTTTCCTGACCCGCCGTTAGCGGTTCGTCATCGGCACCTACGAGCCAGCCGGCGAGCTTGCCACCGGAACGTTTGCAACTGTGGGTTGACCCGCGCTGGCCGGCCTGGATATCGATTCGTGGCGCGCGGACCGATGAGAATCGGATCCGCGCTCCGTTCGGAATGGACGAAGATCGGATGACCCACCAGGAGGCGATCATGACCGAATCGAGGACCCAAACGCTCGACGTCCCAGGCGCCGTGCTGACCTACGACGTGCGATCGAACGACTCCAGCACCGAACCGCCCCTGCTCCTGATCGGCTCGCCGATGGCCGCCTCGGGCTTCGTGACGCTGGCCGGACACTTCCCCGATCGAACGATCGTGACCTACGACCCACGCGGGTCCGAGCGGAGTCACCGAACCGACGGCACGGCCGAGAACACGCCCGAGGAACACGCCGACGACGTGCACCGGCTGATCTCGACGCTGCGGACCGGAGCGGTCGATATCTTCGCCACGAGCGGCGGCGCTGTAAACGCCCTCGCGCTCGTGGCGCGGCATCCCGAGGACGTCCGGATCCTCATCGCCCACGAGCCCCCGCTCTGGCAGATCCTCCCGGATCGCGAAGCCGGCTTGGCGGCGGCCGTCGACATCCATGAGACGTATCTGCGCAGCGGGCTCGGGCCGGCGATGGCCAAGTTCATCGCGCTCGTTAGCTACGAGGGCCCGCTCCCCGCAGATTACGGCTCACGTCCGGCTCCCGATCCGGCGATGTTCGGGCTGCCGACCGACGACGACGGCTCCCGCAATGACCCGCTGGTCGGGCAGAACATGATCTCCGGCTCGCACTTCCGGCCGGAACTCGACGCGCTCCGAGCTGCGTCGAACCGGATCGTCCTGGCCGTTGGTGAGGAATCGCGGAACGTGATGACCGGCCGCGCCACGATCGCACTGGCCGAGCAGCTCGGGATGACACCGGTGGCATTTCCAGGCGGCCATGCCGGGTTCCTCGGCGGCGAATACGGCCAGACCGGCAAGCCCGACGCGTTCGCGACGACCCTGCGCCGGGTCCTCGCGGCCGAGGCCTGAGGCGCAACGTGATGGTACGGGATACGGATATCCCTGGAATCCGTCCCGACCAATGACGGCGCCTGTCGAAGCCATTTTCACGGCGGCGGCGAGGCACTGCCGGTGGGGACTCTATGCTTCGCGAGCCGCCCGGTCAGCGCGGTGAGGCGGCGCCGGTTCGGAGCAAGGGAGGACTCTGGCATGACAAAGAGCGCTCGCTCGTCCGAATGACTTCCACCGGCGGATCCGCAGCCGACGGCGCGGGATACGACGTCCGCGAGCACTACACGAAGTACGAGTACCGCATCCCGATGCGCGACGGCGTGCGGCTCTTCACCTCAGTGCTCGTGCCCAAGGCCACCTCGACGACCTACCCGATCCTGCTCACGCGGACGCCGTTCGGCGTCAGTCCGTACGGCGTCGACGAGCAGGGCGCCTTCAGTCTCCAGTCCGAGGCGCTCCTGCGCGCCGGCTACCTCTTCGTGCGCCAGGATGTCCGCGGCCGGCTGATGTCGGAAGGCACGTTCGCCCACGTGACCCCGCATCGGCCAGAGAAGCGAACGCCGACCGATGTCGATGAGCAATCCGACACGTGGGACACGGTCGAGTGGCTCCTGCGACACCTGCCCAACCACAACGGCCGCGTGGGCCTCTTCGGCATCTCGTACGGGGGGTTCTTCACGGCGGCGGGGATGATCGACACGCATCCGGCCATTCGGGCAGCTTCGCCGCAGGCGCCCGTCGCCGACCTGTTCCTGGACGACGATTGGTATCACGGCGGCGCGTTCATGCTCGCCCATGCCTTCAACTCGGTATCCGTCTACCAGCCCCAGGCGGGGCCGACGCCGCCAGCCAAGGTCACGGTCCCCTTCGATTACGGCACCGAGGACGGCTACGAGTTCTACCTCCGGGCCGGACCGATCGGCAACCTGACGGCCAAGCTCGGAACCGAAAATCCCACCTGGGAGGAGCTCCTCGCCCACCCGACCTATGACGAGTTCTGGCAGTCGCGTGCGATCTGGCGGCACCTGAAGGACGTCCGTTGCCCGGTCCTCACCGTCGGCGGCTGGTTCGACGCGGAGGACCTGATGGGACCGTTCCGCGTCTACCGGGCGATCAAGGGCGAGAACGCCGGTCTCGCCAACAGCCTCGTCGTCGGACCGTGGGTGCACGGCGGCTGGGCGTACACCGACGGCCGGCACCTTGGGAGTGTGGATTTCGCGGCGGACACTGCGGCCTTCTACCGCGAACACATCCTGCTGCCGTTCTTCGAGTTCCACCTGAAGGACGGACCCGACCCGGCGTTGCCCGAGGCGTACGTCTTCGAGACCGGCACGAACAATTGGCGGCAATATTCAGCGTGGCCGCCCCCCGAGGCGGAGCGGCGGATCCTCTATCTCCGGGAAGCTGGCGGGCTGTCGTTCGAGGCGCCGGACGATGTGGACGCGAGCGATTCCTACGTGAGCGATCCGTCGAAACCGGTGCCGTGGGTTGGCTACACGGCCCAGACGATGCCCGAGGAGTACATGGTCTCCGACCAGCGGTTCGCCGCGACGCGGCCGGACGTGCTCGTGTACCTGACGGAGCCGCTCGAGGAGGACCTCACGATGGCCGGGCCGGTCTCGCCGAAGCTGTTCGTTGCGACAACTGGGACCGATTCCGACTGGATCGTGAAGCTGATTGACGTCTATCCGCCGAACCGCAGCATGCCGGCGGCCAAGGGCGCAGCGGACGGCGATCGAGACGTGGGCCCGCCGGCCGTGACGCTTGCGGGGTACCAGCAGCTCGTGCGGGGCGAACCGTTCCGCGGCAAGTTCCGCCGGAGCTTGGAGCAGCCCGAGCCGTTCGTTCCCGGGGCCGTTGAGGCCGTGACCTTCACGATGCCCGACGTGAACCACGTGTTCCGACGCGGCCATCGGGTCATGGTGCAGGTGCAGAGCACGTGGTTCCCGCTGGTGGATCGAAATCCGCAAACCTTCGTGAACATCCCAAGCGCGAAGCCCGAGGATTACCGGGCTGCGACTCAGCGGATCCTGCGGTGTCGGACGCAACCGTCGGGGGTTGAAGTCTCGGTGCTCCCTGCGCTGTCGGAGCGAACCTGACCGACGTGGGAATTAGACTCGTGCAATGCGCCGAAACCTGGCGCCAAGTGACCTCGGGGATCTCCTGGATCGCCCGTTGAACGCGGTGCTGGGTCTCCATCGCCGGGATGGATCGATTCTTCTTACGCCCGTTTGGCATTTGTTCAAGCAAGGTGCGTTCTTCATCCAAGTCCCTGGTGGCGACCGGAAGATCGCGATCGTCAAGCGTGATCCGCGCTGCAGCATTCTCGTCGCCGAGAATGAGCATCCCTATCGGGCAATCGAGGCGAGCGGTGAGGGTCGGATCTCGTCCCACGACTACCCGGAAGTGGCGATCGAGATCGTACGTCGCTATGTCCAGGCATACGATCCAGCAGCGAGCCCAGACGACTACCTGCTGGACGGCGGGGTGATCGTGCGGATCGAACCGACGACGATGCGAGCGTGGGACTACGCGGACGCGGCCTACGTGTGATTCGGGCGCCTACCAACCTCGAGGAACTCGAGGCGTCCAGGAGCCGATGCCGACGACCAAGAAGTTCGTCCAGCAGATGATGGACGAGATGACCGGGCTCATCGAGAGTGCGCGCTGGACAAGCGGGTTGCCTGGGTGCGCGACCTGCTCGACCGGGTCACCGTGGACGGCCGCGAGGAGCGAGCCGTGGCCATCTGGACGACGGCGACCGACGACGGTGTTAACCGGTCGGACGCAGTAAGTGAGTGGCTCCGGCGGTAGGATTCGAACCTACGACCAAGCGGTTAACAGCCGCCGGACTTCTCCCCCTATTCGTGCTCAGAAGAGGCCGATCAGCGCCGACTGAGAGTCACTCTGAGAGTCACCGCGCAAGCCTGAGGCCCCAAACGGAGAGACTGGTGGCGCA
>WNGJ01000671.1_pt1 | contig 32061 bp, 56 predicted proteins | sample 5400611 | NCBI WGS metagenome assembly WNGJ01 (sample SAMN13153375, study PRJNA577476) | soil metagenome | isolation source: 40 cm soil or saprolite under Garry oak tree replicate 1 | place: USA:California | collected 2016-06-15
ACCTCCACGAACCGCGCCGGGTCCATCAGGAGAATCGCGGCGGCGAAGAACATGAGATGCAAGATGAGATCCTGCGTGGTCAACGGCACATGGGGTACTTCATGGGCTTTCGTCCAGACGAGATAGCCATTGATGATGAGCGATAAGCCACCCATGACGAACCGGAAGTCGCGGCCGATCTTCGGGCCATTGGGGGATGGCGGAGCGACCGGACCGCTCATCGCTGGCGGAACTCCGGAAACCGCTGGTAGAAGGCTTCCAACTTATCGCGGGTCCGATCCACAGCCAGATCGACTTCGCCTTTCAGCACCGTGAGGATGTTCACGATCTCATGCACCTCCGCATGGAGATCACGCTGTATCTGCTGAAGTTCGGCCATTGCATCCTCTTCTTCCGTCATGGGTTCGCAGGCGCCAACAGCCCAGCGCCGACAATCCCCCGGCGCTGGAACTCGCCCAGGATGGCTTGCCGGAGCCGCGCCGTCGAGAGGGGGTTCTTGAGGGCCTGCATGAGATCCGCATAGGAACTGCTCCGGACGATGATCTCAGGACTCGCAGGGCCGATGACTGGCTCGCTGGTCATGGGGGTCGGTGGCATGGCTTGTTCCACGGCTCCGCCACGCGGATAGTACGGGAGCAGGCCACGCGGTGGTGGCGTGGAAGGCGGCGCGTTCCGCGCAAACGCTGGCGTATCCATCGGGTCCATCGCCGCTGCCCGCAGGCCCGGCAACAGGGGTTCCTGGCTCACGGGAACAGCAGCGGCGCTCCGAGTAGCTTGGCGATCCAAACCTTGCTGGGCCTGCTCAACGGTAATGCCTAATCGCTTGGCAATTAACATTGCTGGCGATGGCACCTCGGGTGCCGCCATAGCTGGCGCTTTGGGAGTTGCTGGCGATGTGCGATCGAGTAGCGAGCCCACAATGGACCGGACACCGCCTCGCACAATCTTGAGGGCGGCTTTCGGCTTGACGCCCAGCAGCGCGAGACTGGCGACGTTCCCTGCGGCGTGGGCTTGATCGACAAGCGACGCTGGCTCGTCAGACGTGGCACCCGTCGTATTGAGCAGATTGCGCTCCGGTGCATAGCCCGCATTCAGTGGCGTGGCACGGATCAAAGCGTCAAGTCGTTCGGGGCCGCTGGCGTCGGGATCTTGAAAGGTGCCCACCGCAGCAGGAATGTTCCCAATGCCGGTAATCTGCCCCGTAGTGCGGATCGGATGCAGAATCATCTGAAGGATTCCTCGCGGCACATCGGCGGCGGCTTGGCCGAGTCCGGCCGCGATGGCGAAGCCCGGATGATCCGTCTGCGAACCGCTTACGGCTGTCACATCGGCCGTATTCGCCGCGGCCGTCGCTCCACTCCGGAGTTGGCCCACCACATAGCGCAGATCATCACGCGCTTGTGCGTCCTTGGGATTCCGCGTCAAATGCGCCGCAATCCGGCTCGCCAACTGCGAGAGTTCCGTGTAGTCGCCCTTGGGCGCGAGCGGGCTACCCATTATGGATACCGGCTTCGAATGGTGTTCAACTGTGTGTCGCCGCTGCCACCAGCGAGGAGGGCTTGGAGGTCCACGTTCGCCACGCCATGCCGCTTCACGGCATTCTGCCAGAGCTGGGGGTTCGCATCGAAGCCCGATTGCCCTTGAGCCGTCAGCATGGCCTGGAGTTCGTTATTCCGCACCTGCTCGTTGGCGCCGGGATCGAGGCTCGGCAGGAACTCCTGGCCCATCTGCTGAAGCACGGCCCCACTCAACCGGGCCCCGGCGAACCGTGTCCGCACTACGTTATCCAGGAAGGCCCATTTGGCGCGCATATAGTTCTGGGCGGCGGTTGAGGCACCCGCCTTCTGCAAGGCGCTGACGGCATCCCCGGCCGAGCGGAAGCCAGGAATGGCCTGCACGAAGGACGGCGAGGCCATCACCTTCCCGACCTCCTCCTCCACGGCTGGATTCGCCTTTCGGATCTTCTCCAGGGGTTGCCAAGCGGCGAGGGCGGCCGCCCCGAACTCCGCCTTCTGGAGATTGTCGTTCGTGGGCTTGATAGCCAGCAAATCCTTTTGGACCTGGGGCTCAAAACCGACGCGCTGATAGGTATCCGGATCAAGTAACTTGGTCCCGATGAGGCCGTGGGTCGGTGACCCGACGACGTTATCTCGAACGTCCGGAATACGGATCGGCTCTCGCTTGGCCCCGGTGGAATCCTTCATCGCCGCAATAAGGGCCGACATCTTCTCACCCTGCGCGGCAGCCCCAGGAATCATCAGGAGTTCTCCCGCAATGTCGATCATCCGCTGGCGCTGATCTGCCATGGACATGCCGGGCTTGGCTGGATACTTAGCGGCGACACCAGCGATGGCCTGCTGCTCCGCCAGTTGGCTCTTATAGGCTTGGAACTGCAAGGCATGCTCCGCCATTTGGGGAAAGCTGGCCTGACTCTGCGCGAGGGCGTTCCCCAGGGCCGCGCCGAGGGGAATCCGATAGGGACTCGGGCCCGACTGCTGCAACAGGCTCGTCCCCAGATTCATCAAGCTTTGGTGCTGGAGACCCTGCTGCGTCTGGGGGTCCAAAAGGCCGGTATAGTTCCCCGCAGGGAACAGTCGAGCGGCGAGTCGGTCCAAGATGCTCGGCTGCTGGGGTGCAGGCATGCCGTAGCCTTGCTGACTCGGATCGAGGAGTCCAAGCTGCCCGTAGGCCGGAAAGCCGGTCATCCGAAGATCCCCGAACCCAAGAGGCCGCCGCCGATGATCCCGGCGGGTCCCAGCGGAGCGCCAGCTAGTGCGCCGCCAATGGCTCCCGCCCCAGCATTCCGATAGAGCGGCTGGGTCTGTGTCTGCCCGTAGGGTCCGAGGGCTTGCTGCAACAGGCCGAGTTGCCCGCTCTGATATTGCTGCGGCAGGAAGGCCCCAGCCCCAATCGCCCCTAAGCCCATCCCGGCCGCACTCTGCGCTCGCTGCATCGCCTCCAGGAAGGCTTGGTAATTGAATCCTGCTTGCGTCTGATCCGCTTGGTTCCCCGCCACGGCCGCACCAATCTGACTCCGATCTCCCCCAAAGGCCCCGGCGAGCGTGGCCTGCTGATTTGCGCCTTCGACGGCTTGCTGGCGCTGCTGGGCGAAGAAGGGATTCAGACTGCTCAGGTAGGGGTTCATGAATTGCTGCTGGGCACCCGCGTTGCCCGTCAGCGCGGCGAGGCCCTGTTGCCCGGCATTCGCATATTGGCCGTACTGTCCGATGGCGTTCTGAATCCCCTCCGGGAGCGGTTGGCTGATCGGCGAGAGATTGGTGCCAGGGAATCGGCCCGCGCCGGCTGCCGCCCAACCGCCAGGGACGCCAGCATTCGGATCGCCGGTATTTGGCGAACCCGGGATACCCGCATAGCCCAAGGCGAGCCGCCGCATCTGTTGGACGTATTGCTGCGTTGCCGGGTCAACCGTTTGCGACACGGTTTGAGACTGGCCGCCCTTAGACAAGGGATTTCTCCATGACGATGCTTACGGGGAGCCAGCCATCCATCCGCAAGGGACTGCGCTCCCAGCCACGTCGGCCGATCAATTGCGCTTTCACGCAGCTCAAGGACCGTCCCCATTCGTTAATGCCAAGGGCCATGGCACGTAACTCCGTGAGATCCCCTTCCGCGAGGAAATAAAGAAGGATTTTCTGCTGGGGCGTCTGTTTGATCTCCGTGATAATGGTCGAACACTCCCCGTCCCAGCGCTGCAAGTCGCCGCATTCGATAGCGCGGTCAATATCGGCGGCGGTGTGCGAGCCGCCGCTATAAACCAGGGCGCGGGCGATCGGTGATGTGGCAATCACGACGACACGTATTCCACCATCATATAATCCACCGTTAGGGTGCCACCCGACGTCACCGAGCCGCGGAAGTCTATCCCAAGCGCATTCGCGAGCGTCTCGGCGGGTTGCGCGGCAAATGAGGCAATCGTGGCATTATGCAGCGTGTGTCCCGTAGCCAGTTGGGTCGCGGCCCCCGTCCGTGTCAGCGTGCCAACCCATTCCCAACTCTCACCCGCGAGCGGCGCGACGGTCCCTAAAACGGTCGCCCCAAACTTCACGTTGAACGAGCCTGCCTGCGTCGCCATTCTTCCGCGAGCCGTAATGCGAATCGCCTGGGCCGCCGCATTCAACGTCGAAGCTGGCAGCGAATAGAAATTGATGCTCGCATCAACCGTGCTGGTACTCGTCAAGCCGGCGTTCTGGAAGAGTACTGTCGAGCGCCGTCCGGTGAAGACGGGGCCAAACTCGATGCTCAAACCCGACTCGTCTTCCCGCAGCACGATATCGGTCGTCTGAATGCCGATGCCGATCGCGGTCTGCACGGGGCCATAGGTCGTGTTCCGGTACATCGTGCCCCGCATATACTGCCCACTGACCGTGCCGCCGCCGGTCCGGTTCGCCTGGGTGCAGATCGCAATGCCACTGGTCGCCGTGACGTTGGGAGAATCGGAACAGTCGTTCACATGGCTGTAGCAGACACTCAAGGTCTTGCCGCTAGCCGCATCAAACTGAATCCCGCAGGGCTGTTTGGCGGTCGCGGCAACACCCGTCACCAGACCAGCACAGCGATTGAACGCAATCGTCGCGCCGCCCCAGTTGAGATTCGTGGCCCGCAGGAAGATGCCGGCCCCTACGCCGCCCGCTGGACCATTCTCCACGGCGACATTGCCGATGATCCGCAGCCGACTGTCGCAGTCGTCACAGCGAATCCCGTTCAAGAGATTGCGCGCCAGCTTATTGCCGATGATCGTGATATTCGTCGCCGGACTGGCTCCCGTGTCGCCACCGCCCTGCACGAAGATGCCGTCCGCCGCATCGTCAATGCAGATGTTGCCCTCGATGGTCGCACCATCATGGCTCCCTTCATTCGCCAACGACGCCTTGGCAAGCATGATCGCCCGGTTCGTGTTGTTCATGCACTGATTGCCGATGATCGCCAACTCGCTCGAATGATCGGCCTTGATCCCGCTGTTCGCGTTATAGGAGCAGGTGTTGCCCCGGACCGTCATCCGTGATCCGTTGCACTTGATCCCCGAATCGCCCGCGCAATTCCGCACGACGTTGTTGGAAATGACGTGCTCTCGGGAACGATTGTTATCGCCGTAGCCGGCCGAGTCGATGGAGCAGTAAATCCCCACATCGCCACAGTCGTAAATCTCATTGCTATCCACGACGATGCGGCGATTGGGCCCAAAGACGGAGACACCGATCCCGGAAGTAATGGTGTTCTCATGGATTAAGGCCCCATCGTTCTCGTAGATCAGAATCCCGGTCCCGTAATTCTGCCCCGGCGTCCCCGCGGCGAAGCCATCAAAGGCGCAGTTAAGCACCTTATTCTCTTGGCAGAAGGAGGCCGGCGCGGCGGCCGCCCAGACAAAGGGATTGGCGGGCCCCGCGGCGACACCCTCGAACTTCACGCCGTAGCCTCCGGCATTGCTGCCGTTGTTACCGATATTCGTAAAGCGGCAGTTCCGGACCACGACGTCCTTGGTATTCAGTCCTCGAATGCCGATGGCGAGTTGGCCATTGTTCGTGTCAAAGGCGAGTCCATCAATGATGATCTTGACCGCCCCGCCACCCAGTTGGGCGGAACCGGGCGCCGTATTAATGCGGAGCATTTCAATCGCAGCGGTCGTGCCCGAGGCCAGTTGCAACATCGCCCCCGGCGCGCCCTGCCACGTCACGGGACCGCCGTTAATGCTCAGGCACCACGTTGCCCCAACACTGATGCGATAGGTCCCGTTCGGGAACCAGACCACTGGACGAACTGCCCCGCTGGCCAAGGCCGCGGTGTGCGCTGATTGAATCGCGGCCGTGTCATCCGTCGTTCCATCGCCTTTCGCACCATAGGCTCGGACGCTGACTACCGCATTGACGGAACGCTGGCTTTCGGTCAATAGGATAATGCCGGGCTGCGGCGTGACGAGTGTCGGATCGTAGCCCTCGAAACAATCTGGCAGGTAGAGATACTTTGCCCCTACCGACAACGCATAGGCATATGCGGCGGTGATTTTCTGTTCGAGCGTCGTTTGGTCGTGGAACGCCGAGGACGCCGCATTGACCGTGCTCGTCCCAAGCGGGCCAGTGATCCAGAGATCGGGCTTCGCGTTCGCGAGCGTCATGCCTTATTTCCAGACCGGGACGTAACAGATCGTGCCATCAGCTACCGTCACAAGACCCCCTGGGCACTCAAGAACCAGCCTGTGCCATCATGGCCCACATCCGCCCATGCCGCCGTCCCGGCGGGCAGCGTTTTCACGGCGCCCACCGCCAGCGTGAACGCCCCAAGTCCACTCCGCACGATGCGGAACTTGGCCCCCGCAAACCCGCTCCCGAGCGTAATCGTGCGATTCGCCGTCAAGGCGGTCGCGAAGCGCTGGATCTCCGCATCCGTCCCCGCGTTCAGCGTCACGCTATTGTCTCCCCGGTCCGCGCCCCACTGGCTTGTGTTCGGCCGTTGCTCGAGCGTCGAGACCCCGACCTCGAGGGCGTTCCGCAACTGGTCCTGGTCGCTGACCTCATACTTCGATGGCGCCTTCGGGAGCAGCACTAGCGCCTCCCAGCGGGGATGACCCCGACCCGGAACGTCCCGAGCCGCCAGTCCACCGCCGCGCCCAGATCATCGAGCTTGATCCGGGGCTGGCGGGTCTCCAACCGGACGTCGGTCTCCGCACTCAGCGTGTAGGGCCCGACCGTCGTCTCGGTCCCCGTCGGGCTATCGGCGGCGAAGAACGTGATCCGCAACGGCCCTCCCGTCACATCGGGGACGACGCGCTGTATCCGGGCGACCCGTTCGCCATTCCCGAGCTCCATGGGCCCCGATTCGACATAGGCCGTTTGGCCCCCGCGATTCTGGCCGTTCTCATGGGTGTGGAGCGTCCCATCAGAGGCCCACATCTGCGGGTTGGGGAACACGTCTGTCCCCACCGCGGCGGCCCGGCCGAGGGTCCCCGTATCCCACGTGCCGGTCTTCGTGTTGAACTTCACGTAGCGGTCATTCTCGGTCCCCGTCTGACTCGCAGACGGATAGAACCACCAGACTTCATTGAAGGTCCCGAGCGAGACGGCAATGATCTTCGCGCGTTGGGCATCGCTTAGATCGGTGAAAACGCGGTCCGACACATCGCACGGGAGCGACCGCACGGACCCGGCGTACATAAAGAACTGCTTCGCCCCCATCCAATACGCCACATCCCCCTGCAGGCAAATGGCATTAGGCCCGATGAGCCCGCAATCAGTCCCTTTCCGACCAAAGGCGTAGATGAGGTTGCCACCGATGTATTGGGCGCCCCAGAGATCGACATCCGTCCAGAGCAGCGTTTCGCGGGGCACGCGGCGACCCGAAAGGATGCGCCCAGGTGTCTGCAGCGGGAAGCTGCCGGCGGAGTTGCCCACCGCCGGGGTCCAGGTCGTCAAGGTCTGCTGGGACGCCCACTGGACGAGTCGGGGATCACTGCCCGCACCGAGCGCGAAGACGAACCGCTCCGGCGTCACGACGACCGAGCGGCAGCCCGTCGGGCTATTCGTGATCTGCGTCGCCGTGGCGGGCGCCGTCGAGCTGTAGAGCTTGCCATCCGAGGTGAGGCACCCGAGCAGGACTTCCCCGAAGGTGTCGAGGCTCCAGCTATCCGCATCCGAGATCGCGCCGGCCGCGCCCGCGCCCCCGTAGACGCCTGCGCCGTAGTTGCCCGCCCCATACGCACTGAAGCCAGCGGAGGCGCTGCCGTCCGCCGCGCCAGCAATCAGGCCGACGGGTGTGATATCGGTGAGCGTCCCAGCGGAATAGACGGCGAGATTTGTCGTCGTGCCGACGGCGAGCCAGGCCGTGCTGTCGTTCTTGCGCCAGGAGATGCCGCACCGCGGCTTGCCGACGGCGATGATTGCGGTGCCCGAAGGCGCTAGGGCGGTGGTCCAGCCGCCCACCGGCCGGAGCGCGCCATCGACCCAGCGGACCAGATGGCCCTTATACCAGCGGTTCTTCGCCTGGTACGCAGTGCCATTCGCATAGAACCCAGGCGGTAATCCGACAGGAATAAGGGTTTCCACTAGGCCGCCAAATACTCGATGATGGCATGATCCAATTGCAGTGTCTGACCCCCGACGGTAGCATTCCCACGGAAATCAATCAGCACGGTGCCAGAGAGCGTTTCGAGCGGGACCGTGCGCGGAATGAGGATCGTCGGCGTGTTGCCTTTCACCACGAGCGCATTGCCGCCCTGCGTCGTGGCCCCGAGCCGAATCACCATCACCGTGCAGTAGAAGCTTTCATTGGCTCCCAGCGCCGATGACGCCATGACATCCGTCGCACCGAACTTGATCTTGACCGCTCCCCCACCCGCCGGCGCGGCGCCTCCGATGGTGATGCGGATACGCTGGCCATTGACCGCTAAGACCCCCGCACCAAGGGTATATGACGTCAGACTGACTTCCGAGCCCGAGGTTGTCGTTTTGCCCGCGTCCTGAAATAGTACGCCCGGTCGGGGATTCCGCAGGGTCGCATACCAGGTCGTCCCGGCATCCTTCGTTTCCAGATCCACGATGTCCACGCCGGACGCCTTGAACGTCGGCGCCACCCCGGAGAGCCATGTCACCGCCGCGGGGAAGGTGAGGACAAAGGCCGAGCCATTGGTGATGATGAGCGTGAGCTTGCAATCGAAGCTTGCCGACGGCACACCGGAGAACGCCAACGTCGAGGCGCCTGAGACCGTCAGCAGATGCACGCGCGCGCCCGTCGTTTGGCTGCAATCGAGAGTGGTCGTGCCCCCGACATTGTACGTCGGCGTCAGGAACGGAACGCGCAGCCTGGCGAGTTCGTTCTCGAGCGCGGTAATATCCGTGTTCAGGAATCCTCCCCAGACTCCAGAATCGCCGGCAACCGTCGGGAGTGTGAACCCATAAATCGGGGTGGTCGCCACTAGGCGGCGACCTTATAGGAATTGATGAGGCCCCACTTCTCCATGAGCGCCTGCTCCACCGAGAAGATGATGGCCGGATTCAACTCGCCCGTGCAGATGATGGCCTCGCAGACGTGGCCGATCCAGGCCGTCGCCACCGTGCCGCCCGTCCCCACGTCCACGTTGGAGTCCGTGTTCGTGCCCGCGAGCCCCGCGACGGTCACATGCGTCCCATCCGTCCCGCACCGACTCGTCCCGCCCACGGGCTGGGCGACGAAGCTCTCGACGTGATAGGTCGTGGTATCCCCCGCCACCGTCGTGCCCGCCATGATCGCCGCATCGTCGCGGGCAATGAACGTGTTGTTCGCGCCCGTCCAGTCCAAGCCGATGCCGATCCGCTGGGCGTTGAACGTCACGGCCATGTGGTAGGCCGCATCATCCGCAACCGTGTTCTTGACGACCCCGACCACCGTAATGGGCCGCGCCCGCGCCCCGGCGGTGGCGATCTGCATCGTGTCCGTATTGTCCACGAAGTTGACCGACGGGAAGTTGTTCGGGCCGCCCGTGAGCCGGAACAACGGCTGATTCGCCCCGGTGGCTTGGACGAGATGTCGCCCGTTCCCCGACAGATCGTTCCATTGGGCCATCGCCGCCGCATCCGCGGGGAGCGCGGCGCCAAATCCGTTCGGGTACATGGCGTCGAACCATGCCCACAACGCAGGGAGACTTCGGGGATCAACCCTTGAGAGATTCGGCATCGGTGCTCCTATCCAAAAGTCCGGGCAAACTCGCGGCGCCGGGGTGCCCCCCCGTAGAGCCGGCGCTCCGTACTCACCCGCAGGGCCTTGACCCCGGCGCTCAATCGGGCTTCCCAGACTTGCAAACGCTCATCATGCTGGAGATACGGCGCGCTCTCGGCCAAGGCCCCGAAGAGGTACAGGTCGGGCGCGTCCCGGAGCAGCGCATTCGTCGGATTGCTCCCCGATAGAGCCGGGAGATAGCCGTCCACACTGATCTTGAGGTTGGCGATGGGGCCCGTAACGGTGGCTGGGGGCCAGAAGCGGAGCGTCGTGATCCCGGTGGAGACGTCAAGATCAGGGTAGGCGAGTTGTCCCGCCGGCGTATTAGCACCAGCGTCGCGCTCCATCCAGGTCTGATAGTCGATGCGGCTGATGAGATCGACGGGGAAGTTATGCGCGCCCGCTGCGCCATCATTGTACGACACACCCACCACATCCTGCACCGTCGCGGGGAGTTGATAGTCCGCCGTGACGTTCGTCGCGAGCAGCGTGGTCCGGAGCCAGTCCTTCAATTCCCGTCGGAGTCGGACTTCAGCCAGGGTGATGAAATCGGGAATCTGCGCGGTGAGACTGGGCTTAATCAGCCAGTCAATGACCGCAAGCTGGAGGTTGGCGTAGGTATCAAGCGCCACGGGCCACTTTCTTCGCGTTCAGCGCGAAGCGGGCTTGGGCCCCGAGCTTCCCCGGCGCATGCGCCTTGGCCCGGGCGTACTGCTGGACGCTCTTGCCCGCTTTCTTGGCCTTGGCGGTGAAGATCCCCCGATGGCTCTTGGGCACCGCCGCCTGCATCCAGAGATGCGCGTCGGGATGGCCGTCCTTGATGGCCATTAGTCGGGCTTCACATGCTTCAGGGCACCCCGCGCGACGTTCACGGGATTGGCGTAGGCTTTGGTATTGGGCTTCGCCATGCCGCGGGCTTTCTTGACTCGCGGACTCCAGGCATCGCCGCCTTGATGCCCGACCTGCATGTGCTGCTGGGCCTGGACCCCGAGCTCGCCGGAGGGCCCGGCTTTCTTGTTGTTATCGACCGTGTACCCGCCGCGGAGTTCCGAATGCGGCGTGGCGCTGCCGATCCGGCCGTCCGTCTTGACTCGGACGACCCGGGGATCTTGTCCGGCAAACTGATGCGAGACCACGAGGTTCTGGTTCTTCTGGTAGCCCAGGTCCTTGCCCGAGGCCCGTTTGGGAATCCCGAGCAGATTCTTGGGGCTCTTAGGTGTGCCCATCAGACCCCCTTCTTGGTGCGAAACTTCGCGTACTCATCAAACCACCGTCGGAGTTCGGTGCGATCTTTCAAGCAGCCACGGCGCCGGAACTCCTGGAGATCCTGCAGCGGGACCATGCCGACATGATGGGATGCTCCGTGCCAGTTTTTGCTCTGCTGGCTCCGGATGTCGGCCGCTTGATCGACCAGCGCTTGCGCGTCATAGACCGTCTCCACCACGAACCGGCCATCGCCGAGGCTGTGGAACCGCACCCATTTGCCAGTCAGCGGGTCCCACGACAGGGTGCGCGGCATCAAGTCACCAGGACGAAGGCTTGAACCCCAGCGCCCGAGGGCGTGACACCCTTTTCGGCCGTGGATGAGGCGATCTGCAACCCATTGCGAAACAAGATGCCGCCGGGCGGCAGGACCGGGACGATGGAGCTGGACGCGGCGACCGAGAACTCGTAGTCGGGCACGGTCGTCCCGAGCGTCACGGCCCCCGCCGTCGCCACATCGAACAGTTGGATGAACTCGGCGGCGGCGATGGCATTCAGGATCGACACGCCCATCAAGAGCACCCGTTGCGAGCTCCGGACGGCCACGACCGCCCCCAAATCTCGGAGCACGACCTTTTCCGCTGGCGCGAGTTGTTCCATGCTACTCTTGGCGCCGTTTCTGACACTGGTACGTATGGCCGTCCACGAACTCCCCATTCGGGAGCTTGATCCGCAGCACGAAGCCAGCGGGCGATTGTCCTGGTCGGCCGCCGCACTCCGGACACGGCGTCTGCGCTTCCCAATCCTCCGCACTGAGCGGAGCGTCCGTTAGCACATCACTTTTGCGCGGCATCTAGCCTCCACTCCATTGAGAACAGCCTTCGTAATGGCCGGCCTTGAGTTGGACACCCGTTATGGGTTCCCAACTAGGCCGGCCACCACATTCCCCACACGGCACCTGCGCGACCCACTCCGCTTCCGTCACGGTCGTTAGGCTACGTCAGCGACCAACCCGTGCGCAAAATCCGTATAGACCTTGAGGCCCCATTCCGCGCCGAGCCATTTCTTCTCGGCGTCGCCCGTCTTCGCCAGGTCCTTGATCTGGAACGGCCGCAGGTACACGATCGCCAGATACTCGAAGTCGAAGACCCAGACATCGCGGGCCCGCTGGAACCGGTTCGGCACGACGCTGTAGGTCCCGAAGTCGCCCACGTAGATGTCTGCGGCGCCGATGACGGCGGCCGGCCGGGCTTCGCCCTGGCTGTACGTCTTGGTCGAGATGCCCGCGAACTTCGAGAGGACGCCCTTCTGGATCGAGTCCGTCATGATGGTATCCGGACTCCCACCGTTCTTCCACACGGCCGCGAGGACCGTGGTCAAGAGGCTCTCCGTGAAGGCTCGAGTCGTGCCATCCGTGCGCGCGTTCGTGAAGAGCAGTGGATCGGTGGGATTCGCCCCGGTCGCGCCCATGGAGACGTTGGAGCCGTCGATCGAGCCGATCGTGGCGCCCAGGGTCCCCGTCTTCGGCGCCGTGCCCGTGCCGCCCGCGACGGCCGCGACGTTCGCGAGCACGTTCGTCTCGATGTCGCGCTTGATCTCGGCCGAGCGCTTGGCGATCTGGTAGGCGAGCTCCGACTTCCGGCCCGCTTTGGAGACCGCTTCGACGGTATCGGCGACGATGATGGGCTTGGAACTGATCTGCGTGCGGTTCCCCATCCGCACGGTCGCCGTGACCGCGTTGAATGAGGAGATGTCGTCGCCCTGAATCTGCGCGTTGGTCGAGACCGCGGCGGCCAAGACGTCCCGTTGCCACTCGTACAGCGTGTTCTCGACCGATTCCCGCCCCGCGTTCGACATGCAGGGCGTGTCCTCCGGTGAGATGTTGTAGATGATGTTCGACAACTCTTCGCGAATGCCTTTGATGTCGAAGGTCGTTGTCGTATTGGTGATGATGGTCATCGAGACGGCTTGCGCCGCGCGGACCGCTGGCGATGGACTCCAGCTTTCGCCCAGCCAACTGCGGATCATAGTCCAGCCTCCCCCGTGCCTCCCCACTGCCCCCCCACGCTGCCCCCGAGGCCCGAGGGCGCTGGTCCTGCCTACTCGAGCATCGCTTCAATCGCCTTGGCGGCATCCCGCTGGCGACCACTCTTGGTTTGCGCGACCAACTTCTCGACTCGCTCCGTCGGCCGCGGCCGATCTGGTGTCCCGGGTCGCGCGGCTTTGATCGGCTGTGTCTTGCGTTGCGCGGGATTCGCGTCCCGGTGCAATTCGGCGTACCGATAGGCGTCCCGCATGATGAGGATCGCCGCCGCACTTTGGAAGGCTTGCTGGACCTGGGATTCCGGGACCCCGTACTTCGTCCGCATGAACTCGCCCAGCTTCGCGATCTCCGCCTTCCCCTTGGTCGTGTCCTTCCATTCGGGCACGGCCGCCAAGAGCTTTTCCTCTTCCTGCCGCAAGTAGCCCAGATGCTGCCGAGCGGCCTGCTGCTGCGCCTGCTCCATCTCTTCCTGCTGGTGCCGCCGGAGTTGGTCACGTTGCGCTTTCCCGGCTTCCCAATCGGCTTTCTGCTTCAGGAAGTCCGCATCACTCACTTCCGCACGGACCTTCAGCCAATCGGGCTCGCCTTCCATCCGCTGCAAGGCTTGCGACAACTGCTCCAAGCCTTGGACATAGCGGAGCCGGAGGTCCTGCACTTCGCCTTCCACCCGCTGGCGGATCTGGGGCTCGAGGTCTTTCTCTCGAGCCGACAGTTCTTGCGCCCGCTGGGTATTATGCGCGTGCGACGAGTAGTTGCGCTTCAACTCGGCCAGGGAGACCTGAATGGGCTCTCCATCGACCGTCACCTCGACCGGTGTCTCGTCCTCTTCTTCTAGTACGGGGGCGTCGGGCTTGTCCGAGGGCGCGGGGGGCGCTTGCTCAGAGGCACCGGGCTCTGGCGGGGCCGCGACGGCGGCCTCAACTGCGGGCTCGGAAGTCTCGGGCTTGTCAGCACCAATTTCGGTGATGAGGCCCCCGATCTTCTCGAGGGTTTGCTGGGGAGAGAGCGACACATTGCTCTTGGTCCCCGGAACTGTGGGCATAATGCGAAAATCCTCCTAAGAAGTCAAGTTTTGCCACCGCGCACAATCGCAGCGGCCTTCCCGCATTAGGCGACCATGCGGCTGACAGGGACCCGAGGTGATCCAGAGGTGCCAGTCGCCGTTGCAGAGCACCTGATGATGGCCACCCGTATGGACGAGCGCATATGTCGGATTCTGCCAGATCCCATCAGCGATGATTTGTTCTCCGGGCGCAAGGTCGGTCACTTCACCAACTCCACTTTCCGGGCCGCGTGCGCGCGCAACTCCTTCAGGAGCGTCTTGAAGGCATCCAGCTTGTGCCAGGCGGCTTCCCGGGCGCCTGCGTCCGCCGCTTTCTCCCATTCCTTTGTGATGCGGTTCATCGTGGAGATGAAGGCCCGCTGCACGCCCTCATGGTTCAGGAACCACTGAAGTTCTTTGGCCTGATAGGCCAGGACTTCGGCCGCTTGCGCGCCAGCCAGATCATCGGTCATATGTGTTCTCTTCTGGCAATTCTTGATAGACGCCGCCCCCATTCACGGGTGCGCCGCATTGCCCGCAGTGCATTTCCCCGTCCAAGCCCATAAAGGGCTCACAGTTCTGTTCTCGGAGGGTGACAATCTCGCGCCCAAGGGCCGCAATCTGGGGCGCCGCATCTTCAGCCTTACACGGCACGATGCGCGACTGCTGATGCTTGATTTTACGGGGCACTGGCAACCTTGCCTTTCTTCTTTGGGACGTTCTCGGGCGGCGGCTCGGGCTTGAGCGCGATCACGGCGTCATGGACCATCTGCTCGCGGGCAATCGTGGCGTTGATGTCGGCCATCGTAATCTGGGTCTTGAACTGAGCATTCGCGACGGCGATCTTGACGGCGACATCGGCTTCCGCTTTGTCCCGTTCCCGCTGGTCGGTCAGATGCATCTCCTCGCGCTTCAGGGCAATCTCGGCGGCGCGGAACTGGGCATCCGTCATCGTGGCCGCATTATCCTGTGCTTGCTGCGCCTGCTTCAAGGCGAAGTCCGCCTGGGCTTTCTCGAGGGCGGCCTGGGCTTTCACGGTCTCCGCTTGGGCGAGCACCATATTCGGATCGGGGCTCGGGGGTTGGGGCGGGGGGGCCCAATCCGGCAGGACATCGTTCCAGAAGCTGCCCACATCCGCGACCCCGGCCATCTCCAACATCGTGCGGTAGGAATGGACGAGTTGCCCGACGGTCACGAGCGGATTCGTGGGCCCGAGGAGTTGGAGCACCTGCTCCTGTTTCGCGACATTCGCGGCGAGGATGCCCAGCTTCTCCTGCGTCCCGAGGGCCACATTGACCGAGACGTCCATCTCGGCATCCCAGGCGTGCGGATCAATCTCGACATACTGGCCGCGGAGCCGGACGATCCGCTTTCGCGGCTGATGCTCGACCAGCAGACGGAGTAACAAGCGACCGAGTTGCTTCATGCCGGTAGCGGCAAAGTTGCGCGCGATCAGTTCGACCTGCTCCGAAGCCGCTTGGACGACAGCCTTCACCCCGAGTTGCGGGGTGGATTGCAAGCTGTCCGGGTCGAGACTCGTGGGTGTCGGGCCGACGCGATCGGCTTCCGTCTGCTTCAGGAAGCCGAGGAGGGCCAGAGCGTCCTGGCCCTTCCACTCAAAGTTCTCGACCATCACCGCTTGCGCCGGCGGGAGCCCGTCGAACACCGGGACGTCCTGGGAGATGGCGGTTGAGTCCATCGCCTGCTTATCGACCGATCCTTCCGTGTAGTAGCGCCGTGGGAAGATCGACATGGAGAGCCCATCGGCGGCGGCCCGCAAGACCGAGGACTCCATGAGCTGGAGATCCATCACGCGGTCGGCCAGGGATTCGCCAAACAGGACATGCGGCTGCGGGAAGGGGCAGAACAGTGCGAAGGGCCGCTCGGCAATGGGCTCGGGCTCCCCGACGACGTGACAATCGGGGCCGATGCAGTTCACTTGGACCAATTCCGCGATGCCATCCCCGTCAATGTCGAGATAAGGATAAGCTTCGATCCAGAGATGCCGTTTGAGCTGCTCCTGCGGCGCTTGGTCGATATGGACCGTACCGCCCCGACGGGTAATTTCCTCAATGGACCCGCGCATCTCCGAGGACAAGCCGCCAAAGTCGTCCACGACCTGCTCGGACACACCCATGGCAATTAACTCGGACTTCGTTTTCTCCGTGCGATGCGCCAGGAAGGTGGCTTCGTCGCGACTGCGGGCATCCCGGGAGACCAAGACTTCCTCGGGTGGAGTGCATTTCAAGACGGCGACCCCTTCGCGGCGCCACTGCTTGTACTCCACATCCCAGAAGGCGGGCTGATTGGGCTCCTGGCGCTTCGTCTGCTTCGTGATCTCCACATCCTCATCATTCTGAAGCGCTTCATACTGGAGGACGTCACAGCCCCGGGCCGTGTAGGACTGATAGGAACTCCGATCCTCCCAGTAGGCTTTGAGGAACCCCACTTTGCGGACCAGCCCATCCTCGAACGCATTCGACAACTCAAGGTGCCCGTTGTTGTCCACATTGAGCACCACGCTGTTCACGTACTCGGTGGCCTGTTCGGCCGCTTGAACCCGCTGCGCGATCTCCTGTTGGCTGGTGGGCCGGGCGTCGTAGCGGATGATGTGGCCCGAAGTCGGCAGGAACAGGCGGACCAAGGAGGGCTTCACCGCCCCCACGACATCCCGCACCACGGTCAGCACGATCTGGGACCGGCCCGTCTCCTCATTTCGCAATGGGTCGCCGCGGTTGTACTCCGTGGCCTTCGCGCGTTGGGGCGAGAGTTCGGCCTCCATGTAACTCGTCGCGTCCTGCACGAGTTCTTGGACGGCCTCGCCGACCTGCTCCATGGTCATGGGCTTCGGGGTGATGCGGTCAGCCACAGCGCCACCCGCGTTCTCTGATCGCCGCGAAGTCCTGCTCAAAACGAGCCAACCATTCGGCATCGGACATCGTAATCGTGGCGGCATTATGGGGAGGGCCCAATCGGTTCCCACACGCACGACAGGTCGCGAATCGCAGGTCGCGATCCATGGGCTCACCGCATGAGAGGCAGAGCACCTGCGTCATAGCGAGCAGTCCGGCAACGAGGCCGCTCCTTCGGGCCATGAACGCCCGCACTTGAGACAGACAACGAGCGCGTGGCCATTCGGTCGGACGAGATCCACGACGGTGGGATGCTGTTTGTTCATGCTCGCCCGCACATTCAGCGGGACCAGTTCGGCCCCGCTGCCTATCGCCGCAGTCGGGGACCCAGCCGCGCGCCACTCGGTCCAGTTCATATCGGGCTAGTCATGCCAATGCCTCCGTACGTAGCGTCGCCCGCGCCACCGCACATAGTAGTAGCGCACGATCAGATAGGGCCGCCACCAGAAAATCCAGAGGAGCGTTTTCACACCAGCCCCCTGATAAGCCTGGGCTTATAGGGTTCCTGGCGGCGCTCCCGACCCCGGGCGAGAGTCACGGCATCCGCTGCGAACGTGAGCACGAAGGCATCCGCCAAATCGGGTGAGTGCTTCTCGTCCTTCGGCAAGACGCGGGCTCTCCCTTTCCCGCCCTTGAAGTCGAAATGCTCCCCCGTCAGTTCCTTCACGAAGGGGTTGTCCTTCGAGGGCCCGCGGTAACTGTCCGGAATCGCCGTGACGCGACTCGCGAACCATTCCAACGCCTTGAACCAGCATTCCGTGCGCTGATCCTTGTAACGGTCCGCACTGAGCAGGGCGGGCGTCTCTTGAATATTGATGCCGCGCACCGGGAGGCCCAATCCCTTGAGACGATCCACGATCGGGCCCCCCATGCCGATCTCATCGACACAGATCACCAGAGGTTTGAGCCAGGGCGGCGTGGAGTCCCATTCGAGCTTGACGCGGGCCGCGAGTTGTTCAGCATCGAGTTTCGCCCACCAGCGGATGGGTTCCAGCAGCTTGCGGGTTTGCCGTTTGGCCAAGGCCGACCGATTCGATCCAAACCGCGCACAATCCAGGCCCCAGATCACCGCCTCGAGCTTCCCGACGTGCACATCGCGCCCCATGGCCGCTTCCACGAGATCATACGGGATCACCACGTCGTCTTCCGAGATGGGGAACTCGCCCTCGATGCGAATCCGATAGGCATTCGACGCACTTCCCCACTCGGCGATCACCCCTTGCGTGTAGGAGTCATGGTCCAGATCAGGAACCACTTCGCCCCGAGGGACTTGGCGGGTCCACCAGATATGACTCAGGTCCGTATGCACCCGATGAAAGAAGCCTTCGCGGGCCAAGGGATTCCCCGTCAAGACCGCCATGGGATGGGGGCCCGTCAGAGAACTCTGGGCCGCTTCCCAGACAGTATCCGGGACGTCCGAGGCTTCGTCCACCAGTACGAGTTCCCACTCGGAGTGCAAGCCCTGGAGCGCCCCCGGTTGCTCCGCCCGGGCCGTCTTGATGGAGATGAAGCTCTCCGAGGGGGCGGCCTTCAACTCGGCTGTGGCGGCCTTCACTTCCACGAGCGACTGCAACGCCGCCGGCAGTCGGAGGCCCCAGGTCCGGAACTCCGCCCACAAGGCGTCAAACAATTGCTTCTCACTCGGGGCCGTGACCCCCGTTTTCTGGGGAAACCGACACAAGATGCGGTGCCACAGCATCCAGGCTAAGACCGTCGTCTTCCCCACCCCATGCCCCGACCGAATCGCTATTCTGGGCTCGCCCCGGTCATACGCCGCCAAGACTTCCCGTTGCCAGGGGTAGATGTCCTTCAGCGTCACGGGGAACTCAAAGCACTCCCGCACGAACAGCTCGGCGTGGCCTTCATACCGGTCGAGCCACTCCGAAAACATGTTGCTGGCACTAACGGGCGCGATAGTGGTCAATGGCCGCCTCGAACTTCTCTAGCCATCCCAGGGAACCGTTGCAGCCACGACAGAGCAAGCCTCGAACGCTGCCGGTCGTGTGGTCGTGATCCACGGACAGGCATCCTTGGGGTGTTGGCTTCCCACAAATGGCGCACACGCCGCGCTGCGCGGTGAATCGTGCGTGATAATCTTCCGGGGTGAAACCGACAATCCCCCGATGTCGCCAGTTGGCCGCTTGGTAGAGCTCGTGGCTGCGTTCTGGATGGGCGAGGCGCCATTGCTTCGCGCGAACGACCGCGCACGCACAGCACTCGCCCTTCTTGTTCCGCTTCGTGATGGTCGGTTGACCACACAACTGCGTATGTCGGTTTGCCATCCCGAAAGATACCACGCCATTCCACCATCGGGTTGACCACAGCGGGGGCGGTCATGCGTTGGGAATCCCGTCAGGACGCTTGCCACCAGCTAGGACGAATCGCTGGGACTCGACGGCATCTCGGCAGACGGTGACGCGATCCCACCCACACCGGCAGCGGTAGTGGAGATGCTCACCAGGAATCGACATGTCAGCATCCCTTACGAGGCAGAATCCGACTGACCGGTGATAGTCGGGACCGACCATCTGGCTTCCGCACTTAGTGCAGATCATCGGCTAGTTGAGAATGGAAGAAAATCGGGAAAATGTTTCCCCGTGTTTTCGGACACTTTTGAGCACGAATCGGCCGCCATCGCTAGTTGAGAATGAGCACAAATCGCAGAAGAAAAATTGCCCCGGGAAAATAGAATGGACGATGAACGTGGGGGAGCGCCCTGCTCCACCGGCCGGCCGACTTCTTGAGAGGGGGGTTCCGACGGCCAGCAGCCCGTACGAAGATGCCATGAGCTCGCCAGCTTGGCCCAGCGCAGCCGATCGCCCGCGCCTATCGCCGGCATAGCCACACGATCACGAACGGCAGCATCACCCAGGTGAGGATCGCCACCACCGGCTTCCAGCCCGAGAGGCTTGGCCCACCCGCGCGGCCTGTCACGATGGTGTCGCTACTCGGCGAGTTCGGATAAGGTACGTTATGTTAAGCTGCACCACTTGAGGGCTCACGCTGCCACGATACTGTCGGCAACCGTGTCATTCCGTTGCACCCGTGTCCGTTTCACACGCCCGTTCACCGATCCCGCTCGCGATCTGCGGCGCTCCCACTTCCAGCTGGCCCAATGCCCTAGCCAACGGACGACTCGCCTCTGCGAGGCGATGCCGCAACGCGTCCGCATGGAGACTAGCCGCGTTTACGGTGACGCTGATTGAAGGCTTGGTTTCGCCCCAGCGCTCGCGGCCACGCAAACCAGCATAGCGGAAGTTGGCATCGGACAGCGCCTTAGCCTTCTGGATGCTGTCGCGATCAACCGCAGACTCCTCGAGCACGTGGATAGCGCGCTCGCCACGAGAGTCGGCATGATCTCGTTCAGCCGCATCCCAGCGGGCTTGGTTCTCTGGAGCGAGGCGGCACCAGCGATGGATGAGATTAGACAGCGTGCTACGATCAATGGCTGGGCCATCTGGGCGAGGGAACGTCTTGCTCATCCCGACGACCGTTTCCCCAGATGCATAGCGAGCACAGAGCCGCTCGTATCCGCCTTGCTCCTGAATCTGCCGCTTGACGAACCGCTCAATGGGCTTAGCGGCCACTACAGAAATCTCCACCACGCGCGCAACTGCCCATGCCGCAAGCAGTACCAGAAGCCATGGCGAGCGGTCAGGTAGTCGGTGATATCGCGAGCCAGCCGCTCCCGGGCATCGTGCTCAGCCACGAGGTCCACGCTCCACGGAATCAGCAGATCGGGCTCGGTATGGCTGACATACGGCTCAGTCGCCATGGCGCAGCCTCCCACGGGTCGTCAAATGACTCTTCACCTGTTCCATGAGGCTTGAGCGCTTGGCCTTCGGGGTAGCTTGGACGAACTCCTGGCCGACCGAGGCTGGCGTATGAGGATTCTTGCCAGAGGCCGTCCAGTATGCCCAACGGAGCTGTGCCTTGGATTTTGCGGGCAAGCCGTGAGTCCGGCGAGAGTTACGCTAACATACAGCCCAAGCGCAGCGAAGTCAAACAGCCTTCCAGCCTTTGGGCGCTTCGCAGCCCGAGGTCCATTCCCGATTCCCCGCCGTCGTCCCCCGCGCATGCACGATCACCGGCTGATAGCCTAAGCGACTCACCTGCAACCGCCCCCAATCCAAATGCTGGGCACAGACCATCCAACCCACGTTCCGATTGCGATCACGCACGTGCATATCGATCTGGCGAGGACAACGATCCATTATGCGATCTGCTCAATGCCCAAAGCGCGCTTCACCGCGCGAGCCATGGCACGGCCCATCGGAAGCGGGACGCCATTGCCCACAATCTGTCGCTTACCAGCAACCGTGAATGGCGCATCAACAAGAAAGTTTTCTGGCAGCCCTTGCAGTCGGCATTCCTCCGCGAATGTGCGGTTCTTGAGCACCGAGTAGGCTTTCCCGTTCGGCCCCTTCGGCTTCCCGCTGCCGCCAATCGCCACTGGCGTACGACGACCGCCAGCCGTTGAACACACCGCCGCTTCCCATTCGCTCACTTCCAGCGCTGCCAGCTCCAGCCATAGACACTGCTTATCCTGCCGATAGCCGAACGAGAAACGTCGCTCGCGGTTTTGCACTTCCCCGAGCCATCGATTGTTTACGAGCTGATCGGAAATCCAATAACCCGGCGCAATCGGGAGCGGGGCAGCGGGCACGTTCTCCATGAGAAACCAATTCGGTTGAGCTTCCACCACACACCGGGAAAACTCTGGGATGAGATTGGCGGCGATCGCTGAATCTCCATAACGGGCACGTATAATCCCGACAAGCCGCGAGAACGCCTGGCAGGGTGGCCCCCCGATCACCCCGTCGAACTTCTCTGCGGGCGGATGGAACCGTCGAATGTCGCCGCCCCACAGCAAATCCGGGCCCCGCACCACGCAGAAACCCTCTTCCTCGAACGCCATGTCCAGCAGGCCGATCCCTGGAAACAGTGACAGGACAAGTTGATTCATTCTAGGGATGCCTCATTGCCGGTCTGACACCACGGACCGCCTTCTTCGTGCAGCCATGCAAGTGATGCAGGAATCGGACGATTGTCTATCACGGTGCGTGCTGGAGGCAGCGCGAGCGGGCGCGCTAGCTTACCGCATTTAGGGCAAGGACGCACCGACCCGCTAAGGGCGTCGGGATTCATTTGCCGATGCCGATCAGCAGGCCATAGCGTTCAGCCGCCCATGCGTACAGAACGAGCGCATACCGCATTAACGCCGCTGCTTGATCGGCAGTCACGACGCGCCGCAACATCTGTTTTGTCATTTCAAGCCTCTGGTCTTGGATCTTCAATCGGCACCTGCACGAGCCTCCACCGGCCATTCACTTCCTCACGGACAGTCTTGCTGACCGGCTTGTAGGCCGTGAAGACGGGACTCCGCGTCGGGGGCCCGTAACTCCCATGCGTCGCCACAAACTTGGGAATGCTCACGAACCGCGCCGGCGTTTGGGCGAGGAAATGGCGCCACTCGATCTGCACCTGGCTGAATGGCAGGGTCTCCACAAGCGGCTTCAAGAACTTGCCGATCGCACCGTAGGGCGGCTCACCTCGATAAGCGGTGTGCCAGTCGGCCCCGAGCTCGTGGACCCAGGTCATAGTGGCAGCTCCGAAACCGGAGGATTCGCCATGAGGTAGATTTTGCCAGGCGCGCAGTCGGGGGTGACCACGAGGTCCAAGTTGTGGTGGTGCGCGATTAGGGCGCCCCAGGATTCGTCGGTTGGCGCGACGATCACGTAGCGGGCAGTCCCGCCCGTTGCCCATATCTCCGCTAGGCCATCGCTGATCTCTTGCACGAGCCGTTCCGCCGCCTGGTCGGGCTTCATCAGTCCGCCCCGAGGGCCTGCCCCCACACGTCAGACATCCGACTTTCCCCGTAGTGGCCGAAAGAGTTTGCCCTGGTACAGCCGCGCCCGGCAGTTCCCGCAATACACGGAGCGCCCAATTTCCTCAAGCTGGCGGCTCCCGCAGTGCGGGCATTCCTGTCGCGCAATGCTCTCCAGCACACGAGCCGCATGTTGCATCTGGGCTTCCGTCAGCTCAGCCATGCCCGCGCTCCCCCCGCGTCACTCGGTTCTCCCGCATCATATCGAGCCCGCAAGAACAGTGATGGCCATAACACTCCTGCCAGCGAGAACTCTGAGAATCGACCATGTCTTGATGGACCATTTTAGTAGCGCAGTGTTTCACGAGAACACAATCGTTCGCATGATGCGGCGCGGAATCCCGGGAGTCGATCACGCTCCGTGCTCCGGCGAGAGAATGCGGAGGCACCGCTTGCAGGTAGTCCCTTGGCCGCGCCCAATCTGCTCGGGGCGGTAGCCTTGCGGCCCGCGGGTATCCCAGCTGGAGTGGATAATACGCCCGCAGAGTGTCGTCTCAGCGGCTCGATCAAGCGCCGCATGGACCGGACAGCGCCCACTATGAACCGCCTGGACGAGTCTCATAGGGGATGCACGCGCCTGCGGCAGAGCGTCCCCGTGCTACGGGGCAATATCCAGCCGCCCCGCGCTGCCTTCGTTCGTAGCTCACGCACAGTCGTCGCATCATACTGGCGGGTATATGCCTGCCGCACGCACTCACGCCTACCAGACCGCTCCACAAAACGGGTGCGCCATTCGTGGCGAGTGCGATCGAGGATCACCACGAAGTACCGATGCGGATACCGTTCAGACCAGAAGAAGCCATCGACTATTTTGCTCATAGTTCCGTAAGACGTCTGGTGAATTGCTGAACTCCCTCACAGAGACACCAGCCCCTGTATCCCGGCCCCACACGTCAATTCTAGAGATGCCAGCGCCATATCCGGTCGTGAGAGTCGGATACGCTCGCTGCATGTGGACAGGTGGTGGCGCCTCGTCCTGGTCTGGCCGCTGATGGCTGGCCGCATCAGCCGTGTCGTGAGTGCCAGAGTCCGCAAACGAACAAAAATCGGGCGTCGCGATTCAATCGACTCGTCCATCTGAGGCGCCTCTCGACCGACCAGGTTGCAGGCAGGCAGAGCCTGGATTTGGTGGTGGTGTTGCACGCCCCCCGAGCCGATCCCCTCCCGTTGAGTTCCGGCAGCGCTGTCATACCGGCCGCGAACGGGTCCCAGAACGCGGATGCCACAACGATGAGTGCCCGTGGCACGAAGGCTGGACAGTCCCGACCTGGCCCACCAGCAGGAGGACAGGGGGCAACCTTCGACGCGCACGGGCACCACTCCCGTCGAGCTGGCTTCTTGTCCGAGCACGCCGCTGTCTCGGCTACTCTCCATCAAATTACCCTCCGATTCGATTCGCGCAAGAGGCAAAAGGGAAGCCGGCGAACGTACTTCAATGACGTTCCCCAAACCTCCAGGAGCGACCTGGCGGCAAACGGTTATGACCCGTTCAGCTTCCCTACTTGCGGTGCAGCATGGCGCCGCAGAAATCAAGGGGGCATCACCTCCCCGATTCACGCCCGGCCTACCTCGGCCAGATACTGCTGATAGAGGCGCGTAGCTTCGGCTTTCAGGTCTAGGCCAAACAGGGCCTCGAACCCATCACGACCCAATTGATGCAAGGATTGCCTGCCTTCCCGATGATGCGTCCCGCCACAGAGTGGCACCGCATTCTCGACATCCCCATATCGGCGGGATTCCAGATGCGCCGCCTCCACAGGCTCTCGACAAGGCCAGATATCTCGGCTGACGAGACAGCGCTGCGTGCGAAGCCAGGCGAGAAAGTTCTCATCTTTCGCATGGATCGGAGGCTTGGGCGCTGGGGAAAGCCTTGACCGCAAGGCCCCCACCAACTGGAGGGCATTCAGACAGTGTTCCACGGGCGTCTCGTCCTTGAAGGGATGGCTCACAAGGCCCCCTGGCGTGCCTGGGCTGCCCTAGGCCGGGCGATCCCCTGTCGATAGGCCCGCTGTCTATCACGCGCGGCGCGACGCTTACAGGCCCCCTTGCGGCAGATTGCGGACTTCCGGCCGACGGGCCGTGGTCGTAATACGTCACCGCAGTATTTGCAGGTCGGGCGTGTCGTCACGACAACAGTATAGCCAATAGCCGCTCGGGATGCTAGCCTGTCCCGGAATCGTTACATTCGGCCCCTTGCATTTCTGTGACAGGCCCCTAGATTCCCCCTATCCAAGGAGACACTATGCGAACGACGCACCCCGTTGGCAAAGGCATCAGCGTTCCCGGCGTCTACTGCACTGCCTGCAGCCGCGTCGTCGCAGCGCACGGCACCGAGGATTGGCGCTCATGTCCCCGCTGCCATACTCGCGGGCACTTCATCACGGTGGAGCGTGCCAAGGAAGAGGGCAGACTCCCTCGGGGCGATGCATGAGAATCGCCGCCAAGGTCCGCCTTGAGAAGGAGCAGCACCCGGAGCGCTTCTGTACTGACGCACGCTGTTTGTGGCGCGTTCAGCATCCGGGGCGCCCGGATACGCCGTGTCCCAAGCACCCCACGAAGCGCGTAAGTCCCCCGAGTGAACTTGAGTCTCGGGGGCAGCCTTCCTTAGTTGATCGGCACGAGTTCGGCTGCACGGCCTACGTTGGGAGACCTTGCATCTGTCCCCAGTTGCGGAAGGCTCGGACTCGATATCAAGTGTTGCACTCGGCGCACCGCATCCCTGTTCCGGGCTGCCTCGACTGTGAAGATTTGCTGGCCGAAGCCCGTGGCCTCATGGATGAAGGGTGGGCCGAATGAACTGGATCGCCGATGATGCTGCCACGTTCGGCGAAGGGGTCGCTCGCTGTGCCCGGCTGAACTGCTGTGCCCCGTTGCGGTTCATCGTGAACCCGACGCTCATCGTGTATCGCTGCGAGTTTGGGCACGTCTTGAGCCTCCATCCCGTCGTGGAGCCCGCATGGACCGTCCACCGAGATAGTTGAACATGGTTGCCAACTCCATCACGGGCTGCGTTCCATTGCTCGAACTCGCGTACGGCTGGACGATTCTGCACGATCCGGCGGCGCGGGTTGTCTTCGCGTGTCGTCACCACATGGGCAGCGGCGCCTGCCGGGCGCAGTTCCACCAGTTCCCAAGGGTCTGCGCCGGTCCAGCCTATCGGTATGGGCGCCGATTGTTCGGACGCCGGAGCGCAGGCCAAGCGTTTGATGCCTGTGTCCGCTGGATTGAGACGACACAACGTCCATACGCGGGCGTGTCCGTGGATGAGGAACTGGAAGCCCGGGTAGAACTCCATCGACTCATGGAGACTCTGTGATGGCTGGGCCGCCCCGGCTGATCGCCTGGGCCTCCGGGAAGTCTTGGGGCCAATGCCATATTGATCGCGGCTTGGAATGGCGTCCCGTATGCGGGGCAACGGTTCCCGATGGGGCGCGGCGCTGCGACTCCCGGAGCTGGGAGACCATCCGGAAGTTAGACTCTTTGTGTAAGAGTTGTCTCGCTGTTTACGGAGGAACGAGAGAATGACCGAATGCCCGCAGTGCGGTGGGGAGATCTGGGATAACCGCATGAAGAAGCGCGCCGGCGAAATGAAAGCCGCGGCACCGGACTATGCCTGCAAGGACAAAGAGAATTGCGCGTGGGTCCAATGGCCCCCGAAAGGCAAGCCCATGACCAAGACCGCCAGCGGCCCCGGAATGCCAGCAGAGCCGATGAGCCGACAGCCTCGGTGGACCTGGCCCACGCTGTCGGAGACCTATCTCCAGAGTCTCCTGATCGCCCGCAAGCAGGTCGTGGGCTTGGCAACGAGCCTCAAGCTTGAGGTCCGCATGGAGGATTTGCTCAGTGCGGCCGCCACAATTTTTATCGCAGCCAGTCGAGATGGCGTGAAGCTGCAGGCCGTCAGCCGGGTGCCCGATGAGGAACCCGAGGACGAGACCGCATGATCGCGCCGCCCGCCAAACATGCCAGCCCGATGACCGACGCCGAACTGCGCGCCCAAGTAATCCCGCTCGAGGAGCTCTTAGCCGAGCGCGATGATCTTGTGCAGCGCCTCGCCCGACTCCGTGCCGTCCATGGGGCGGGCGGGACATACGGGGATCTCCGAAAGATCGAGTTGAGCAAAGCGGCGGCGGTCGTTCGCGCCCAAGCAACGTTAGAGGGCAAAAAGGTCACGGAAGCCTATCTCGATGAGATGGCCCATACGAGCGATGGGTACGTGCAATTTGTAACCGCGGCGACCTCAGAGAAAGCCGACTGGATTCTGCTCGAGGAGCAACTCGCGGGCGTGGACTTCACCATCAATCGCGGACAGGCCACGATGAAGTTCGCCACGGCTGAGCTCGGGTTGCAGCCGCGATGAGCCATTTTCTTGAGTGCCCAATGTGCACCGGTACTAACTTCTCCATGCATTCGGAGGACGCCAAATCCGCGCGCCGATTCCTATGGTGGCATTGGGATGCAGTCCCAGCCAGCATCACGCTTCGGTGCTTGAACTGCGACTTCAAGTGGCCGGGGCACGTGCCCGGTTCCGTCACCCGGGATTCCGACATCATGCACGGCCTTCGCGTTCTTGCTCAATGAAAGGCGATCTCTACCGCCGCTGGCTCCTCGAAGGCCGGGATCTCACACTGGAAGAGTTTGTAAGCGAGGAGCGCCAGCGCCGTCGATTCCTCCGGCTCCAACGAGGGTGGGCGGCACAGATGCTAGTAACCGCCCAACAGCAGTCGTTTCAGAATGCTCTATATCGCGGGCATCCGCTGCACGGCTCGGGAGCAATCCTGAGCAGCCTGCTCGGAGGACTGTTTCGCTAATGCCAGCCGTATCGGATTCTCCCGACGCATCAAGGGCTCAGGGACAGGGGATGGTTCCCCTGGATACGGCTGGTTCCTCGTGGCTCGGTCAAGTCGATCCCTATTTCGGGGAACCCTGGGATGGCGTGATGCTCGGGCCCTACCCGGCACACGAATGGATCGACATGACCGCCGAGCCCACGGAAGTGTTCACCTATGATGAGGCGGGGTCTATTGTGTCCCGCCAGCCGGCGCCGATCTATCGCTGTGCGACCTGCGGCCGGGAGACCACGCGCCGGGTCTGTGTGTCCCTGACCGCCCAGCCGGGGCATCCGAATACCATGAACTTCCTGGGTGAGTATCGTGCCGAGTGTCAATCGTGTGCGAGAGTTCGGGCAGCCCCAACCGAGTGAGGAGACCCATGACTTATGAACTGTACGCAGTCACGGCTGCCGAAGCGCTGCGCCAATGGGATGCTGGCGAATCCGTATGGTCCATCGAAATGGGCGGCTTGGGTCCCGGCTATGAACAAGCCATTCAGGTGCTCGCCTTCGAGATCATACGCGACGAACTCGGCAAAGAACTTCCCGAGCCCGGTCACGCGGACAGGTGGGGCGATGTCACGGTTCATCGGGTGAACGATTGGCCCGGCTGCGGATTCAGCGGGGCCCAAGTCGGTGCGGCCAAGTTCATTGCCTATCGTTTCCTCCGTGATGGCCCAAAGGCAGCATTGGAGGCATACAAGAAGCAGGAACCCGACGGAGAACGGATGATTCAAGTCTCTCGGACATGGCCTCATGCGCCCGTTGCGCCCCAGCAGGCCCCCGCATGAGCCACTCCACCAAGTGTGACAAGTGCGGCCAAGAATACGAGCACCGCACCAACTGGCTGCATACCGAACTTCTGCGGAGCGGAACTTGCATGGTTGAGGTGCAGATCAAGATTCGCTATGCAGGATTCTACCGCGACATTTGCGATAACTGCACGTGGGGATTGCTCGAACAGTTACAAGCAGAGCGCCCTGGGTTAGTGCCGCCCCAGCCAGAAGCCGCCGACCAGCCCCAGCCCTGAGCCAACTAAGAACGTGGTCGTGCGACTCGGACACCGCAGGAAAAGCACTCGGCACGATTGCACCTTCAAGACGTTCCCCAAGAGGCTATCCAACGCTTGGGCGCGGGCTTCCGCTGTCTGGGCGCGTTCCTGGCACGCTGTGAGGGCTAAAGCGCACTCTTGGGCCCCTTGGTGCTCGGCAGTCGCTACGGCCCGCCACAGGCGCACCGGGGCACTGTCTGGGACTGCGACTACCGTATCCACGCGCACGGCCAATCGCCGCAAGGAGTCCACTTGATACCGCCACGTTTGACTATTGCGGGCGTGCTGCTGCTCGGCCTCCGTGAGTTGGGCCAGATGATCGTGATACGCATCCCGCACCCGCGCCGAGGTCGCGTCCTGCGCTTGCTGAATAGCCCAGGCATCGGCGACGGAGGCGGCTCCTTGCCAGCGACCGACCAGATAGAGCCCGATCGCCGTGAGCCCAATGGCGAGCCAAACCCGAAATCTCAGGGCAGCGGTTCCCATTTTTCTAGCGGGTGTAGCTCGGCCCAATGATGCTCGCCATCCCAGCGGGTGATCCCGTAGGCCCGGATGCGTTGCCCGACCGTCGGGACAGCCTTCAGTGGATGGCCCGAAATGATCTCGAGGACCACAAAGCCGCGCTGGCCCACCAGTTTTAGGTGAATGTCCCCGTCGGCCTCATGGCGGATCAGCGTGACCCGGCCGGTCGTCTGGACGTGGGTCCGCAGCACATGGCCCGTCGCGAGGGAATCGACCGAGATAGGCCAGTAGGTCCGCACGGGCTGCTGGAGGGCCAGCAGGAGAAGGATCATCTGGTCACCGCATAGTCGCAGAAATGCTGTCGCCGCCAGCCGCTAGATTGACATCTAAGACACCAGCGATAGCGAGGGCCCGCACGCGGATAGTGCCTATCCCTTGGTAGCGCAGCTCCACACCGGCACTCCGTGCGCCGGGGCTTGGAAAGACACGCCTCAGCACGGCGAGGACCCGTATGTCCGTCCTCGGATCGTCTCACGGGGAGGTCCACCGCTGCACCCGGAGGCTATCCCGGACGGCTGGCCGCAGGGCTATGGGCTTCGACGGCTGCCGCGCTAGGATCAACGCTCCTGGGACGACTTCCCCCAGGGTCTCCATGCAGCGGCTCCCCACGGCTAAAGCTTGATGCGTGAGCTCCAGATCATTCCCCCGGCGGTACTCGCAGTAGAACAGCCCCAGCAAGAGACCCAGACCGATGAGGCAGACTCCGGCAATCCCGAGCAGGATCGTCATGGTCCACGGGCCGTCGCGGAGATCACTCACCGCGCTTGGCTTCCCGGAGCTGATACAGAATGTAGAGCACCGAAACAGCCCACAGCACGGCACCCATTCGCTCCCAGCCCAGCGCATAGGTGCCCGTCGAGACGACGCCTGCCGCGAATCCAGCGGCTAGAGACTTCCAGGTCGTGCTCATCGCTCCTCCTGTTTTGCCTTTTCGTAGAGCTCCCACCAACCGCGTCCTGCCGCGCACATCTTGGGACCGGCACTCGTATTCACGCACTCGCGACAAAAACTCTGATGTTCCCGGAAAGCCTTGAAGTAGGTAGCGGCATCATGACTCTTCCAGCTCGTACTCATGGAATCCTCCTTAGTCCGCCCGGACGAGCAGGCGACTGTGATGGCCGTCATCGGGATAGATGCCTAAATGTACGTGGCGGTCCTGGGCGCTGTTCACGAGCTCCAGTTCCACGGCTCGCTCACCGCTTACGAGATATACCGCATCCACGAGACGCCAGAGCCGTTCCGGGTCATCGGGCCACTCGAGGTCAAAGGCACGCCCCAAGAGATGCAGACTCGTGGGCGAACTGCCCGAGGCGGCCGCGTTTTCCTCAGCCGTGCGAGCATCCGAAGTGAGGACCAGCGGGAACCCGCAATGGGTCCGAATCCCGTCCAGCCAGACCGCCGCGGCATCATCCACGAGCTCGGGATGCCGGAACTCCGAGAGTGTGAAGTGGGCGAGGACGGAGCGGATCATGCGCGGAGATCCTGGAGCCGCAGCGAGCGCCGCCAGCGATTCGTCGGCCCGTAGCGACTCGTCCAGCGTGGCGGCGGTTTCAGGAGGCCGGGCCAGAAATGGCGCCGCCAGCGCTCGATCCGATAGAGGCCCTGTTGCACGGGCGTCAGGGGAAACCGGGGGCCGTAGAACATTAGGAGAGGCCCTTGTGACCCGTGCGCCGGAGTACACGGGCCTGCTGCGCTTCATGGACGGCCTGGCGGCGCCGATAGGGAATGTCGTGTTCCGCCTGGACCGCATTGAGCAAGCGATCCCGGAGCGGACGGTCCGCCGTCATCCCGTCATGTACGCTCGCCACCAAGAGCGCGGCGAGTCGATGCAGTTCAGGCAGACTGACTTTCAAGCGCATTAGCGGCTGGCGTAGTGGATGCCATCTGCCGGGAACCGCAGTGTCAACCCCAACCCAAAGGCGAGCGCGACCGAGGAACAGGAGGTTTGCGGAGTGACACTGACCAACAGCGGGCTACTCGAAGCCCACGTCACACAGGTCTTGACCGTCGAATCCGTATGCGCTTGCTGGACAGTCGAGACGAGATTCCGCGCCGTCGCAGAGATATAGGCGGTATAGATCGAGTCACAGGCCGCCCGGTCGGCAGTCCAGCGCGTCACGGCGCCATTCCCAAATTGTTGGAATGCACAGGCGAGGCGACTCGCCCCCAAGGCCAGACTGACGGTTGGTGGGCGCACTAACACGCCCGTGACGATCAGCGAACTGTCCACCACGGGTGGTCCAGGGACTCCCGGCTTCCGCAGCACTTTCCAGGTGGTGGATACGGTGGCCGAGGTCCCCGCCGCATTCTGGGAACTCACGCTCACGGTGAAGGTGGCCGAATCCCACGGAATTGCCGACAACCACGTCTTGAGGAGTGGCGGTGTGACGGATCGCACATCTGGCAGGGGCAGATTAATCCCAAACATGCCCGTGCTGTTGCTGTCTTTCGCGGTCGTCCAGGTGCCATTCGTGGCCGTCACGGCCAGCCGATAGTTGTAGGAGGTGGCGCGGGCGCCGGGGCCCCAACTAATGGTGTAGATGAGCGTGTCCCCGGCGGCGACGTTCCCAGTAGGCCCTTTGACGATCGGCCCCGGCGCATCCGGGGGCAGCAGTTGGGTAGCCTCTCGCATCGCCGCCGGAAGGGCGAGTAATCCAAGCAGCAGCGTCAGGTAACGGATCATGCTTTGGGCCCTCCAAATGGGAGTTTGTCTTTAACCATACCGAGTACCTCCACGAACCGCGCCGGGTCCATCAGGAGAATCGCGGCGGCGAAGAACATGAGATGCAAGATGAGATCCTGCGTGGTCAACGGCACATGGGGTACTTCATGGGCTTTCGTCCAGACGAGATAGCCATTGATGATGA
>WNGJ01007931.1_pt1 | contig 32050 bp, 25 predicted proteins | sample 5400611 | NCBI WGS metagenome assembly WNGJ01 (sample SAMN13153375, study PRJNA577476) | soil metagenome | isolation source: 40 cm soil or saprolite under Garry oak tree replicate 1 | place: USA:California | collected 2016-06-15
AGAACCCCAATGTTCACGCGAGCGATGACGGCTTAGCGGCAGCGTTCAAGCTGCAACTGCGCATTCGCGACGACATCACCAAAGCTTCGGAAGCCACCAACAAATTGGAATGGATGCGCAAACAGCTCGATGTGATTGCCCGCATGCTCGGGCGAAAGAACGCGCTGCCCGGCGAAGAGAAAAAAGAAGAAGCGAAGGACGCCAAACAGGAAAAGAGCGAAGCCAATCCCGATCCCGAATTACTCAAGGCGGTCGAGGCCATCGACCAGAAGATGCAGGACGTGGAATACAGGTTCATCTCTCGCGCGGACGCGCTCAGCGACGACAAATACTATTCCATTCCCGAGAAAATCTATCTGCAGCTGATCTGGCTAAATGGCGAAGTGGGTACTGGCGCCGGAGACGTCGCCGGCGGTGTGGACAATCCTCCCACCGACACGGCTGCGGCCCTTCTCGAAACCATAGAGAAAGAACTTGCTGACGCAGAGAGCAGTTATCAAAACCTCATTGAGAAAGAGCTCCCTGCCTTCAATCGCGCGCTGCTCGATAAGGGCATCACTCCCGTGGCATTTGTTCGTCCACCGAATGATGAGGAGGAGGAGGACGAAGGCGGCGGATAAGCGAAACGCGAGCGGCGAACAAGTTCCCAAGGAGGAAGAATCCCGATGAAGATCCATCCTCACTGCTGGTTTTGCCTCGCGGTTGTATCGCTCTTTTGTGCCTCTTGGAGCGTGGCGCAAGGGACGCGTGAGGACTATCATCGCGCTGAGCAGTTCCTCCCTGGGAATCTGCGTCATCGCATCTACCTGGCTGAGGTGGCGCCGCATTGGATCGCCAAGAAAAATCGCTTCTGGTATCACAAAGCGGGAACGAATGGCGCGGAGTTTCTTCTCGTTGATGCCGACCAAAACAGCGTCGGCCCTGCTTTTGACCACCCGCGCCTTGCCAGTTCGCTTGCCAAGGCGCTCGGACGCGAAGTTCAACCAACGGCGCTTCCTTTTGACTCGATTGATTTCTCCGAGGATGGAAAATCCGTTTCTTTCCAGGTAGACGGTGCGCCGTGGTCCTGCGGGCTTGAGAATTACGAGTGCCAAAGGGGGCCCGAGCCCGTCGCAGGTCAATATGAAGACGCTTCGCCGAACAAAGAGTGGGTCGCCTACGTCAAGGACCACGACCTGTACGTCCGCTATGTCTCGACCGGCGAAGTGGTTCGTCTGACGCGCGACGGCGAAGCCTCCTACGACTACGCCATGCCGATTCCCTCGCTCCGGCCGCTGGTCGCGCAAGGAACGCAGGACATCAAGCAGCGCCCGGCTGTGTTTTGGTCGCCGGATTCCCGCAAACTCGTAACCTATCGCATGGACACGCGCAACGCCGGGCGCTTCAGCTATCTGCAGTTCGTTCCTCCCGGCCAACTTCGCCCGAAGGAATACACCGTGGTGTACCCGTTGCCCGGCGAGGTTTTGCCGAAAGCGGAACCGATTATCTTTGATGTGCCAAGCGGTAAGCGCATCGAAGTAAAGACCGCGCCCATCGAAATACAATTTCAGGGCGGGCCGGGATTCGACTGGTACGAGGACAGCAAGGCATTTTCTTACGACGCGTGGGAGCGCGGCGAAAAATCCATCGAACTGCGCGAAGCGGATGCGGGCACGGGCGAGCAACGCGTCGTGGTTCGCGAGAAATCGGACCGCTACGTCGATCCGGGAGAAACGCATTTCCGGATTCTGCACGAAACGGGCGACGTCCTCTGGACCTCGGAGCGTGACGGCTGGAACCACCTCTATCTTTCGAGTCTTAAGACCGGCGAGCTTCGGGGCCAATTGACTTTAGGGCCGTGGGTCGTACGCCAGATTGTCGATGCGGATGAAAAGGGGCGCCGCGTCTATTTCCTGGCCAACGGCCGCGAAAAAGACGAAGACCCCTACCAGACGCATCTTTATGTGGTTGGCTTCGACGGCAAGGGCCTCGCACTGCTGGCGCCGGAAAATGCCAGCCACACGGTGAGCTTTTCTCCGGATCGCACCTATTTTGTCGACAATTTTTCCCGGCCGGATCTGCCTGCGGTTGCTGTGCTGAAGCGGACCAAGGACGGCTCCGAGGTTCGCGTTCTCGAGCAGACGGACACAAGCGAGTTGGTGAAAGCCGGCTGGAAAGCCCCCGAGCCGTTTCGCGGCAAAGCCAAGGACGGAACCACCGATTTGTACGCGCTGATCTGGAAGCCCTCGAATTTCGACGCCGCGAAGAAGTATCCCATCGTCGAGATGGTTTATACCGGCCCGCAGGGATTTTTTGTGCCGAAAACCTTTGGCGCAGCACTGCGCAACGGACAGCAACAAATCGCTGAGCTGGGTTTCGTTGGTGTAATGGTCGACGGGCGCGGCACGACCGGCCGCTCGCGCGCTTTCCATGAATTTTCTTATCGCAACCTAGGCGGCGCATTTGAAGATCACGTCGAAATGATCAAGCAGATGGCGGCAAAGTTCCCCTACCTGGATCGCGACCGCGTCGGCATTTATGGCACGTCAGCGGGCGGATACGGCGCCGCCCATGCCATCCTGTCGTTTCCCGATTTCTACAAGGTGTGCGTCGCGATTTCCGGCGACCATGACGCGCGGCTCGACAAAGCCTGGTGGAACGAACTCTATCAGGGCTATCCCGTCGGTCCGGACTACGCCGAACAATCGAACGTAACCATGGCCAGCCGCTTGAAGGGGCACCTGCTCGTCGAGCACGGCGACATCGATGACAACGTTCACGTCGTCGAGACCATGCGCTTGACCGATGCGCTTATTCGAGCCAACAAGAATTTCGACCAGCTCATCGTTCCCAACATGTACCATGGCGAAGGCGGTAATCCGTATTTGATCCGGCGACGGTGGGATTATTTCGTCGAGTATCTGCTGGGCGTAAATCCGCCGCCGGACTTTGCCATTCACGAAGAGCGGGAAAATGTGCCGCCGCGGGCCCGATAAAAAGCAGGAACAGTGTCGTTCCATCGCCAGGCATGTGGGAGGGAGGCGCGTCTTTGAACTCAAGAAGAATTCTTGCGGTGCGAGTGAGCCGCTTGCGCATAAACTCGCGTTTGCTCGACCGAAAAATACTGCACATAACGTTTTTGGCCGGCGGGCTCGGCGCAATTGCCGGAAACAGTTTCGCTCAGCTCCCTCCCAAAGCTCCTAACTCCAGCGTCATCACCCTGACTCCGCAGCCCGGATATTTTACCGAGCCCGGCATCGCCATCAATCCCAATAATCCACAGCAAGTCGTCGCCGTGTATCAGGACAATGCTCACGCCGCGTATTCCTTCGACGCAGGTCGTACCTGGCAGATCGCCACGGGCGTCGAGTCCACCAGCTACCGTGTTTCCGGAGACGTATCTACGACCTTCGACAATCAAGGTCACGCTTTCGTCTGTTACATCGCGTTCGACAAGCTCGGAACATTCAACTACTGGGGCCACAATTCCTCGCGAAATGGGATTTACATTCGCCGTTCGCTCGACGGCGGCAAGACCTGGGAAGCCAAAGACATTCTAGCCACCGGGCAGCCCGACAAAACGCCTGACCAAAAAGACGTGCCTTGGGAGGATAAGCCGTACATCGTTGCCGATAACAGCCATGGCCCCTATGCCGGCAACCTCTATATTGGCTGGACGCGCTGGACCATTGCCGATTCGCAAATTCAATTCGTGCGCTCTACCGACGATGGCAAAACCTGGTCGAACCCCATGGAAATCGACGACGTGCGCGGTCTTCCGCGCGACGACAACGGCGCCGTCGAGGGTTTCGCCGGCGCGGTCGGCCCGGACAGCACGCTTTACGTCGTCTGGGCAGACGGCAATCATCTGGTCTTCACTTCGTCCTCCGACGGCGGGCACACGTTCGCGCCAACGCGCAACATCATGAATACGGCACCGACCATGTTCAGCATCGATGCTGTGGCTCGCGCCAATGGCTTCCCGCAGATTGCCATCGACCCGCGCGGCGGCGAGAAGGGCGGACGCTTGTACGTAGCCTGGGCCGACTACCGCCATGGCGAAATCGATGTGTTTTGTTCTTCGTCGAAGGATTACGGAGCTAGTTGGTCACCGGCCACTCGCGTGAACGGCGATCCCGTGCATAACGGCGCCGACCATTTCTTCCAATGGATGGCGGTGGATCCATCCGATGGTTTCATTTACGTCGCGTTTTATGACCGGCGCGGCGATCCGAGGAATCGTGCACAAGCCGTGGTTCTTGCCCGTTCCACCGACAGCGGCCAATCCTTTCAAAACTATTCTTGGACCGAACAACCGTTCAATGCCAAGGGCGCCTTTATCGGCGATTACAACGGGCTAGCGGCGATGAACGGCCGCGTCTATGGAATCTGGACGGAAAAGCCGGAAGATATAACCACGCGAAATACTGTGATTCGCGTCGGCTTAGCCGACTTCGCAGCATCCTCGGCTGCGTCGTCGGCAAATTCTTCCGTCTCGCCGAAGGCGAATCTGAAATAATACCGAGTGTTGAAAAACTCTCTTCCATTGTTGAACGAGTTTCGCGCGCGCTTTGGCACTTCTGCCAGCCTCTATCGTGCGCCGGGACGTGTGAATCTCATCGGTGAGCATACCGATTACAACGATGGTTTTGTCCTGCCCGCGGCCATCGAATTCTACTGCTCGGTCGCCGCCGCTCCGCGCACCGATAGAAAGCTTGTCATCCGTTCCGAAAATTTCAACGAGACCGTCGAAGGAAATCTCGATGCTCTTTCTGGCATCGGCAAAAATCATTGGTCGAGCTATCCCCTCGGGGTGGCTTGGGCAATCGAAGCTTCGGGGAAAAAGCTGAAAGGAGCGAATTTTCTGATCCGCGGCGATATTCCGCTCGGCGCAGGGTTAAGCTCATCAGCGGCTATCGAAGTTGCGACCGGCTTTGCCCTTCTCGAGCAGAGTGGACTCCCGATCGACCTTAAGGATCTCGCGCAAGTGTGTCAGAAGGCGGAGAACGAATTTGTCGGCGCGCGTGTCGGCATCATGGATCAGTTTGTCTCGTGCCACGGTCGCGCTTCGCATGCGCTAGTGCTGGACTGTCGTTCGCTCGAATACCATTTGGTAAAGCTACCGCCGGGAGTCCGACTGGTGATCTGCAACTCCATGGTGAAGCACGAAATCGGCGCGAGCCAATACAATGTGCGCCGCGCCGAGTGCGAGCAGGGGGTTCGAATACTTCGCGACGTCCTGCCGGGGATTCGCGCGCTTCGCGATGTCAAACTCGCTCAATTAGAAGAGCACCGCGGGCTTCTGAGCCCAAAGGTATATTCGCGTTGTCATCATGTCGTCACGGAAAATGGTCGCGTCCAGAGCGCCGTGCACGCTTTTGAATCCGGCGATCTCCGCGGGTTCGGGCGGTTGATGAGCGACTCGCATCGCAGCCTTCGCGACGATTACGAAGTGAGCTCCGAGGAGCTCGACCTGCTGGTGGAGATTGCTGTCGCCCAGCCTGGCGTGATCGGGGCACGCATGACCGGAGGCGGATTTGGTGGCTGCACCATCAATCTCGTCGAGTCTTCGGCGGTGGCCGCGTTCCAGCAGCATGTAGCCGGGAGCTATTTCGCGAGAACGGGACGGAAGCCGGAAATTTATGTCTCGCCGGCCGCTGACGGCGTGCAGCGGTTGGAAGTCGGCTTGGGCAACACCCGCGACTGAAGAGGTCGTCGGCAAGGCTGGAATCAGGGTCGCTTCGAGCGCGCTGGGGGATTTGCTTTCTCCTTCGCGGGTGAGCGCGGAAGACTCCTAATATTCATAGGTTTCGTTCATAAACATGAATTTTGAAGAGCTCCTTTCCACTCCCCACAAACGCTTCAATCCGCTGCTGCGGGAATGGGTGCTCGTCTCTCCGCAGCGCACCGCGCGCCCGTGGCAGGGTAAAGTGGAAAAACTGCCGCCGGCTTCTTCCATCGCATACGATCCCAGCTGCTATCTGTGCCCTGGAAACAAGCGCGCAGGCGGCAAACAGACGCCGCAATACACGGAAACGTTCGCCTTCGACAACGACTTCCCGGCGCTGCTCCCGGATAGCAAGTCGCTCGATTATGAAGAACGCGGTTTGCTCCTGGCGCGAACCGATCGTGGCATCTGCCGCGTCTTGTGTTTTTCTCCGCGACACGACCTTACCATTCCTCGCATGAACGCCCGCGAGTTACACGGTGTCATTGACGCCTGGACCGAACAATTTTCCGTTCTCGGAGAAATCCCGTGGGTTCGCCACGTCCAGATTTTCGAAAATCGCGGCGAACTGATGGGCGCAAGCAATCCGCACCCGCATTGTCAGATTTGGGCGAACGCAACTCTCCCGAACCTTCCGGCCCGCGAAGATGAATCTCTTCGCGCCTACAACGCGGAAAAACATTCCTGTCTTCTATGCGATTATTTGCAATTGGAATTGCAGCGAGACGAGCGCATCGTTTGCCAGAACGACGCGTTCATCGTGCTGGTGCCCTTTTGGGCCGTTTGGCCGTTCGAAACGCTCGTCTTGAGCAAACGTCACGTTGCTTCGCTGGACCAGCTGAACCAAGACGAGCGCGGGCTCCTGGGAGCCATTCTTCGCCAAATTACCACGCGTTACGATAATCTTTTTGAAACCGCGTTCCCTTATTCTATGGGTTTCCATCAACGCCCGACGGACGGCCGGACCCATGAAGCCTGGCATCTGCACGCACACTATTTCCCGCCGCTGCTCCGTTCCGCCACCGTTCGAAAGTTCATGGTCGGCTATGAACTTCTCTCCTCGCCGCAGCGGGACCTCACTCCCGAAGCGGCCGCCGCGCGCCTGCGGGAAGCAAGCGAAAATCATTACCTGGATCGAGCCGAAAGCGGGAGCAAGTCTTAGGAAGCGATTCAAGTCTGGCTGCTCTTTGTTATTCGGGCGAATCGTGCTTTTTTTTGGTAACCGGATCTTCTTGCGGAGCGGGGCGCTCTCTTTGGCGGAGGGCTCCAAACGATTTCATTTGCCAATGGTTCCCATCAGAAACTTCCCTCGTCGTTAGGGCATTTCCCGCTGGCGCTGCTCGCGATTCTGTTTAACAATGCCATGTCATGAGCGGATTCACAGGCTTGCGAGTGCTGGCGCTGGAAAGCCGCCGCGCAGCCGAACTCGCCAAACTCATCTCTACCTACGGCGGTGAACCGGTCGTCGCTCCCGCCATGAGGGAGGTCCCGCTCGATTCGAACACCGAGGCTTTGTCCTTTGCTGAAGCTCTCTTGGCCGGTCAATTTGACATGGTCATTTTTCTGACCGGTGTTGGCGCGCGTGCCGTTCTAAGCGTTGCCGAGACCAAGCATCCTCGCGAGGCCTTGATCGCTGCCTTGCGCCGGGTGAAGGTTGTTCCTCGAGGCCCCAAACCCGTTGCCGTTTTGCGCGAACTAGGAATAAGTCCTGCTCTTATGGTTCCTGAACCGAATACCTGGCGTGAACTTCTGAAGGCGCTCGACGAAGCCCAAAAGTCGCTACCGGAATTTCATCTGAAAGGCGCGCGCATTGCTCTCCAGGAGTACGGGGTTTCGAATCCTGAATTAATCGGCGGTCTCACCGGCCGCGGCGCCATGGTGACGCGGGTACCCGTTTATCAGTGGGTCCTGCCGGAAGACGTCGCCCCCCTTCAATCTGCCGTCAGGGAACTTACGGCCGGGAAAATCGACGCGGTGCTCTTCACCACCGCAGTTCAAGTCGCGCATCTGTTCCAAGTCGCTGCGGAGATGAACTTGGAAAAGCCTATGTTGCAGGGATTACGTCGCGCCATCGTTGCTTCCATCGGCCCGACTACATCAGAAGAATTGCATCGAAAAGGAATTCCGGCCGATCTCGAGCCGTCTCATCCTAAGATGGGTTTTCTCGTGAAGGAGACCGCCGACCGGGCCGCCGCGCTGCTTGCCAGGAAGCGGCAGGGAAGTGCCTTCGCGTGACATCGAATTTCCGTTGCAGACGACGGAAGCCGCGCCCACGGCTCAGTCGAAAAATAAACGCAGGAATCGGCGGCGGCTCTGCCTCACAACTCAAAAGTCATACCTAAAAAGTTCCTCACCCGAGGATTTCTTCTTCCTTCCGCGCCTCGCCCAAATCCAAAATCACCTCGCTCGGTTTGGGCGTTTCCCATCCGAAATCGTCTTTCTCTTTTTCGACCGGTGGCAGCGGCTTCGCCACTTCGCCAATGATGAGCACCGAAGGCGCCGGCAGGCCCTCCTCGAGCGCCAGTTCTTCGAGCGTGGTCCGATGGATTTGCTGTTCCGCGAGAGTGGCATTCGCCACGATCACACACGGCGTCGTTCGATCCAGTCCGCCCTCCAGCAATTTCGTGGCGATCGCTCCGTAATTTTTCCCGGGCATGTACACCGCGTAGGTGGCATCTTTCAGCGTTACGTCATCCCATTCCGGCGATACGTTTCCCGCGGTGTGGTGGCTCAAAAAAACAAGTTTGGAAGCACACCGCCGATCCGTTAAAGGAATCTTCGCGGCCGCCGCCGCACCCATCGCCGAGGTTACGCCAGGAATCACTTCGAAATCGACTCCCGCACGCGCGAGCGCTTCCATCTCTTCTCCCACGCGCCCGAAAAGCAGCGGATCTCCACCCTTGAGTCGCACTACACGCTTTCCTTCGCGCGCCCCGGCGATCAACAGCGCATGAATCTGGTCCTGGGAAATTCCTGCTTGCCCGCAGCGCTTGCCGACGTTGCGCACTTGCGTCCATGCGGGGATCAAATCCAAGATCTCCTGGGGCACCAGGTGGTCGTGCAGCACCACCTCGGCCGTCTTCAGAATCTCGGCCGCCTGGACCGTCAGTAGTTCCGGGTTTCCGGACGATCTATTCCTGCGAACATTTCATCTGATGCATCGAAAATTTCGATATAAGTTAAGTTGTAAGACGATGGACCTGGACTAAGCCCTGTGGAACAAAACGGAAGAACTGGCAACCAAAAACTAAGCCGGCATGCATCATCAGGCCGCGGGGCCATGCCCGAAACGACCAAAACTGGAATTGGATTCGCTGCCTCGCATAAAAGTCTATTACGCAGGGCCTACTGAGAGGATAGACGAGGATGGCGCGGCCATCAGTCAGCGCTTTAACGGAATGCCGGACTCTCCTCTGGTACTATCGGTACTATCGCGAGCAAGCCTGCCCTGACGACTTGCGTCACGTCGTCAACGGTCACCTCGAGCCTCCGCCCTCAGTCACCTCAAATTCTTGCGGGTCGAAGTGATCATGAAGGGAGGCGCACCATAGAAATGCTGGTGCGAAAGTCATGTTTGGCAAGCGAAGTAGCGTAGCGATCAGCACGGCAGGCGCTCAAGGACATCGAGTTTGCAACTCTCGACGAAGGCATAAAGGGCACGGAGGTTGGCTGGGGCACGACGGAATCGTGCGATCCCGTTGGGGACGCGGACTACTTTTTTGTGCCCTTGGGTTTCTGCTTGCGGAGGAAAGACTTAAAGGCGTCAGCGCTGGCTAGATCGTGGAGCAAGCGCTTGCGCTCTTCGGGGTCAATGGCGGCGGCGAAGAGTTTTTCTCGCTCCTCACCGAGTTGCCGGAGCCAAGCTTCATATTCAGGGCCGAATTGTTCTTCGAGCTCTCTGCGAAGGCGTTGGGCGAGCGCCGGGCTCTGGCCAGAAGTGGAGACGGCGATTTGCAGCGCGCCGCGCCGTGCCACGGCGGGATAGTAGAAGTCGCAAAGCTCGGGAACGTCCACGACATTGCAGAGTACACCGCGCCGCCGGGCTTCGGCGTGAATTTGCTCGTGCAATTCAGGCGAGAAAGTGGCGGCGATGACGAGGAACATTCCATCGAGATCGCTGGGCTCACAGGGACGCGCGAGCCATTCGATTTGGCCCGTGGCGGCCCATGACTGTACTTGTGGCGTTGCTTCCGGAGCAACGACGCGCACCTTGGCGGCGGCCTCGAGCAGCCCGGCGATTTTGGACTCGGCCACGTCACCTGCGCCGACGACGAGGCAGCGCTGACCCTCGAGCTTCAGGAACATGGGGAAGAGGCTTGGGGCAGGCGCCTTTTGGGGGGCAGATGTCACAGATTTATTCTAGCGGAAAATGGAAATTCGAAAATCGAAAATGAAAATTCGAAAAGGGTGGAATAGCAAGAAACCGGACCGGTACCTGGAATGTTGAAGCTCGGATCCATACTTGGCCGCCTGGCTAATTCGACTCGCGAGTTCCCCATTTCGATATCAGGAGAGCTGGTTAGAGCCGGTCCGGGGTGAGGAGAGCAGTCATTTGGAGGACGCGGTGGTAATAGTCGCGCTCGGCGAGTTGCGCTGCCGCGGGCTCGTCGAGAACGAACGTCACATCAGGATGGAGCTGCAGGGCCGACGCGGAGACGGCGCAGGTGATGGGGCCTTCGATGGATTTGGCGATGGCGGCGGCCTTGGACGCGCCGGTGGCCAGCAAAAGGATTTTGCGCGCTTCGAGGATCGTGCCGATGCCCATGGTGATGGCGCAGCGCGGGCCTTCTTCGCCGGGACCGAAAAACTTGGAGTTGTCGTCGAGCGTCTCGCGGCTCAAGACTTTGAGGCGCATGCGCGAGGCCAGGCTGGAGGTAGGTTCGTTGAAGCCGATGTGTCCGTTGCGGCCAATGCCGAGAAGCTGGAGGTCGATGCCGCCCGCGGCGCGAATCGCCTGCTCGTAGGACGCACAATAAGCATCGTAATCGCCGCGGATGCTGCCGTCCGGGATGTGGATGTTGCGCTCGAGTACGTTGACGTGGCGAAAGAAGTGCTCGTGCATGAAATGGTGATAGCTCTGGGGATGGGAAGCAGGCAGGCCGAGGTATTCGTCGAGGTTGAAAGTGACGACGCCGGAGAAATCGAGCGGACCGGATTGATGGAGGCGCACGAGATGCCGGTAAAGGCCGAGCATGGTATTTCCCGTGGCGAGGCCGAGAGTGAGTGAAGGTTTTTTCTTGATGGCGCCGGCGATAAGCTGGGCGGCGTGCTCGTTCGCTTCTTCATTGTCGCGCTTCAGGATCACCAGCATGCGGAAGCCTCTCGAGACTCACGAAACGTTTCGACCCGGGGAGCTTTTTTCCACAAAGAACAGTTGCGGCACGCCTTCGTCGGCTAGCGGAACCGGCGAATCACCAGATTATGCCGGTCGGAGCGGTAGAAACCGAGCACGTACATGATGGCTTTACCCTTCGCAGAATAAATGACCTGGCGAATGCGCAGCAGCGGTTCGCGCCGCGGTATGGCGAGAAGGTCAGCGATGCGCGGATCGGCAGCGGTAGCGTCGACTTCTTCGTCGGCGTAACCCAGTTCGACTTTGTAATCGCGCTCGAGAATGCCGAACAGCGATTCGCGTGCGACGGGAGCGTCAAGCAAGCCGGGAAACTCGGCGGCGCTGAGATAGCAGATTTCGAGCGCGAACGGCTCGCCGGACGCGTGGCGAAGCCTTTCGAGCTTGATGATGCCGCTATTAGGCCGAAGCGAAAGGCGCGCCGCGGCTTCGTTTTCATTATCCACGATCTTGGCGAAGAGCACTTTGGCGCCGGCACTAAGGGTGCGCGCGGCCATTTGCTCGGTGTAGCTCATGAGCTTGTTGAAATGAATCTTTGGCGGAGCGACGAACGTGCCGATGCCGCGGCGGCGTTCGACAAAGCCTTCGCGTTCGAGGGAAGCGAGGGCGTGGCGCGCGGTCATGAGGCTGACGTGATGCGTCTTGGCGAGCTCGCGCTCGGAGGGGACGGGGTCGCCGGCCTGAAGCTGGCCGGAATCGATGCGTTTGCGAATGACGCTCTGAATGCGCTGATACGCAGGCAGCGCGTTTGGAGGGCGAGAGGGGAAGCCCTCGACGGCAGCCAGCGTTTTCTTGTTCGAAGCCATCAGTTGCACCTTGCCAAGCATTCTAGGCAGAGAGATGTTTCAGCCGAAAGAAACCACGAAGAATTCGGGGTTTCGAGCGTCCTGTGAACCAGATCAGTGCTATAGTGCGAGCCGGGCACCGCTATAGGGCAGCCTAGTACCAGCGCTAAAGCTGGGCTCCCCCGAACCACCAGAATTCTTTATAAACATCATTTTTCCTCTTGACAACAAAAAAATAGTGCTATATAGCTACCCGCCAACAGGACCTATAGCAGGTCCGGGTGCCAGTTACCGGTCGAGGAAATGAATGTGGGGAGAGGCGGGTTGGACAGCCGACGGCCTCGAACTGGAGGAAGCAATATGAGAAAGACGCTTTATTGTGCGTGGGGAATGGCGATTTGTGGGCTGGCGGCGCTGTTGGTCGGCGCGAATGTCGCCCGGGGCCAGGAAGTGACCGCGACGATCACCGGCACGGTGACGGACTCGACCGGTGCGGCGGTTGTGGGAGCAACGGTGACCGCGAAGTCGGTCGAACGCGGAATCACGTACACAGCAACCAGCAATGAGTCCGGTATCTATCGAATCTCCCAATTGCCGGTGGGAAACTATGACTTGAAGTTCGAAAAGCAGGGGTTCCAGACCACCCTGCGTCCCGCGTTTACCCTCGTACTGAACCAGATCGCCCGTATCGATGTCGAAATGAAGGTCGGCCAAATCAATCAAACGATTGAGGTAACCGGCGCCGCTCCGGTTCTTAAGACAGAAGCGACCCAGGTGGATACCATCGTCAACGCGGCCACGAACGACGCGCTTCCATTGGCCACGCGCAATTACGTGGAGTTGGCTTTGCTGGCGCCGGGCGCTGTCCACCCCGACCCCAGCAGCTTCAACAACGGCGACAACACTGCGAGCGGCGGCCGGCCGTACATCAACGGAAATCGCGAGCAGTCGAACAACTTCCTGCTCGACGGCATGGACAATAACCAGGTGTCGGACAACCTTCTCGGATACACGCCGGCACCTGACGCCATCGAAGAATTCAACCTGATCACGAATAACGCATCACCGGAGTTCGGGAACTTCGAAGGCGGCATTGTCAGCGTGAGCATCAAGTCGGGGACAAATAACTACCACGGCGATGCATGGGAATTCTTCCGCAATGATGTGCTGAACGCGAACAGTTGGTCCAATAAGTTTAGCGGCACTCCTCGCGACAAGCTTCGGTGGAACATGTTCGGAGGCACGTTGGGCGGACCCGTCCTCAAGAACAAACTCTTCTTCTTCGTGGATTACCAGGGACAGCGTTTTGACCATCCCAGCTCAACCGGTTCCTTTACCGCCTTTACAACCGCTGAGAAAAGTGGCGACTTCGGTGCACTTTGTTCGGTGGGATTCAACGCGACGGGCGTTTGTACATCAAATAGCGGAAAGAACATCCAGTTGTACAATCCATGCGCCTCTTTCTCGGCTCCGTGTACGCCTTCTTCGCCGTTCGCGCCTGTTCGGCAGCCGTTCCCGTTCAATAAAATACCAACCCAGATGATCAGCCCTGTGGCGCTGGCACTATTTGCCTCGTCGCTCTACCCCACGACCATCAACAATAACTTGCAGCAGAACGCGCTGAATACGAGCACGTCGGCATTCGATGCTAACCAAGGCGACATCAAAGTCGATTACCAAATCTCCAACAAGGACCGCCTCAGCGGCCGGTTCACGCGAGCTTATCAGAACAATCCAAGCACGAACTCCCAGCCGCTTTTCGGGAACGGCTCGTCAACAGCGCCCATCTGGAATACAGTTGGGGATTGGACTCACACCATCGGCACGAACCTACTGAACGATGCGCGCTTCGGCTGGAGCCATGTCACGCTAAATACGGCGTCGAGCTTTGTTTCGAGCGTCGGCGCATTTGGCAACCAGATTGGCATCGGAAACGGCAACCCTGCGGGCATAGATGGCCTGCTCAGTCTCGGTTTGGGCAATAGTGTGATAGGTGGTATCGGGAACAGCCTGAACAGGCAGAGCTTTGACGATCACGTCTGGCAGGTGGACGATTCCGTCATCTACACGCGCGGCCGGCATTCGATCAAGTTCGGCTTCCAATTCTGGAAGGAGCCCATCAAGACCTTTTACTCAGGAAATAACGGCGAACTGGGGTTTATCAACTTCAGTGGCACCTTCACCGCCAGCGCGTTCCAAAGCGCCGCGACTAACACTGGCGACGGCGGCGCGGATTTCCTCCTCGGGCTCCCCAACGAGTTCGGTCGAGGCCTTAGTTCTGGGAAGACCTGGGAACAAACCAGCGACATTTATGGCGCGTACGTCCAGGACACCTGGAGATTTAATGATCGTCTAACCTTCACTATTGGGTTGCGCTATGAGGCGCATACGCCGTGGATAGAAACCAACAACCAGCAGGCGAATTACGATCTCAGAACGCAACAGATTGTTTTCGCGGGTCAGAATGGTGCCAGCCGTGCGCTCTACAAGGGAGTCTACGGGGGCAAGGACTTCCAGCCCCGACTGGGTTTTGCATGGACACCAGCAATGCTGGGCGGACATACGGTGGTGCGAGGCGCATTCACCATTTCTTCGTATCTAGAGGGAACCGGCACGAACCTGCGCCTGCCGATCAATCCACCATTCAATCCTAAGGAACTCGACGTGCCATACAACACCGTTCCGTTGCCAGCTACCTCGACTTCGGATGGTATTGTCGGCTCAGCGACTTCGCCCTCATGCGACCCACCGGCGTATGCTTGTTATGCCGGTGCGTTGCTGCGCGTCTGGGATCCGAATGTGCAGCCGGCCATCTCCGATCAGTGGAACCTAACGGTGCAACGGCAGTTCTGGAGCAACACAACGTTCCAGATTGGCTACGTGGGCCAGCGGGGAACGCACTTGATGGTGCCGTTTTCTTACTCTCAGCGGCAACTGCTTACCCCGAGCGCGTCTTGCCCAGCTCCTTGTACCGCTCCAAGTCCATTCTTCTCGAACAACCCTGCACTCCTTAGCACCATATCCGAATTTACTTCGGGCACCCAGTCGAACGGCAATATGTACTACCACGCTTTGCAAGCCGTGCTGCAGAAGGAGATGAGCAACGGATTGCAGTATCACGTGGCATACACATATTCAAAATGCATGACCAACAACAGCGGTTACTACGGATCTTGGGGCGGGCAGGCCACAACCGTTTCGCCCTACTGGCAGAACATCTACAACCCAAGGGCCGAATGGGCGCCGTGCTTTTACGATGCGACTCAAATCCTGACAGCCTATGCGGTGTATGAGCTGCCGATCGGGCACGGTAAGGCTGTGGGGAATAACCTGAACAAGGTAGCGAATGCCGTTGTGGGGGGCTGGGCGGTTAGCCCGATTCTTTCCTTGCATACGGGTTTCCCGATGAGCCCGTACGGCACCGGCGATCAGTCCAAAACCAATTCTCGCAGTTCACGTCCCAATTGCGATTCCATCGCAAAAGTGCAGGGTAGAGTTCCGGGTTCTGGATTTAACGGCTTCCAATACTTCACCAACAACGGCAACTTCAGCAACCCCGCTGTCGGTACCTTTGGCACCTGTCCTGCTCAGCTTGGGTGGTTGCGCGGTCCTGGATACGACGACATTGATCTAAGCTTGCAAAAGAACGTTCAGATCACGGAAAGATACAAGGTGCAGTTCCGCACCGATTTCGTGAATACCTTCAACCACGTCAACCTCAACGCTCCAGACATGGGCCTTGGAAGTACCATGGGGCAAATCACAAGTGCGCAGGCCCCGCGTAACATCCAGTTTGCGCTGAAGTTTTACTACTAACCTTTAGTGCAGTAGGATGGGGCAGGCGAACAAAACGCCTGCCCCATTTTCATTTATGCGCTCTAACCTCATCTCCATCTTCGTCTTTGCGCTCGCTTTGATAATGATTCCGCCGAGTATCTGGGCGCAGGCGGGCGCGGCGACTGGTTCAGCCAGCGATCCCCCGTCCGTCCAGAGTGCGTCTGCTCAACGAACCTCTTCAGAAAAGGCCTTGCGGATGGCGGAGAGCGGGCGCTGCAAGGAAGCCCTGCCGCTTCTCAAAATCGCTGCGCAACAAAGATCCGATAAAGAGGCGCAACGCAGAGCTGGTATTCTCGGAGTGCGTTGCGGGCTGAGCCTCGATCAGCGAAGCGCAGTCGGGGATTTTCTTGCCATCCTGAACCGCGAATTTCGCAACGATCCGGAGGTTCTCTACGTTTCGGTTCATGCCTATTCGGACCTCTCGACGCGTGCCGCAATGGACCTTGCCCAGTCGGCGCCGTCCTCGTATCAGGCTCGGGAATTGAATGCCGAGTCACTCGAAATGCAAGGCAAGTGGGACGACGCGACCAAAGAGTATCAGGAGATGTTGAAACAATTTCCGAATGCGCCGGGAGTCCACTTCCGCATGGCGCGTCTCTATCTTTCCAAACCTGACCCTGAGGCGGGCGCGAGCGAGAAGGCACGAAAAGAATTGCAAATGGAACTGGAACTCGACCCTAAAAACGCAGGCGCCGAATATTTGCTTGGCGAATTGGCGCTGGAGGCGACCCAGTGGGACGAAGCCATTAACCATTTATCGCGCGCGACGAAGCTCGATCCTACATTTGCCGACGCGTTCCTCGGGCTGGGCATGTCGTGTCTTTCGGCGCAGAAAATCGCCGAAGCGATACCTCCGCTGGAAACTTACGTGAAGATGCAGCCGGCGAATCCCGCGGGGCATTATCATCTGGCGGTAGCGTACAGTCGCGCCGGGCGAACCGAGGACGCAAAGCGAGAGGCCGCGCTTCAGAAGGCGGCGGCTGAGAAAATCGACCGCGAAAAGCAGAAGACTGCCGATGCAGCGCAGAAGCCGGGACCGCCCAAATAGGCCAGACTGTTCCTTGGAGAGTGTTGAAAAGACTCAAAGATTTGTCATTCCGAGCGAATCGCGCCTTTCGCGCTCCGGACGGTCTTACGGAGCGAGGAATCTGCTTTGGCCAAAACCAAAGAAACAGCAGATTCCTCGGGCGCCCTTTCTTTTTTCTCTTTTGCTTGTCGCTGCTTTCAATTACGGTTCTGGTTTGCACCGCTCGCGTTCATACACAAAGCGCGCGGCCTTCCGCGATACAGTTTACGAATGTCACTGCAGCGGCGGGCATCAAGTTTGCGCATTTCCGCGGCAACGATGGAATTCCCATCAATCGTGAAATCTTCGGTCCCGGCGTTTGCGTCGCGGATTTCGAAGGAGACAGCTTTCAAGACATTTATTTTGTGAACGGCCGCGATCTTTACAGCCGCGGCATTTCGGCGCGCAACGCGCTCTACCGGAATAATGGCGATGGCACGTTTACCGACGTTACGGAAACCGCCGGCGTTCCCGGCACGGGCTACGGTCTCGGGTGTGTGTGGGGCGACTACGACAACGACGGCTTTCCCGATCTTTATGTGACACAGTACGGCCGCAACGTTCTGTACCACAACAACGGAAACGGCACGTTCACGGATGCCACGGAAAAAGCCGGCGTGGCGGGCCTGGAGTTCGGGACGCTCTTTCATTCCGGCGCAACATTTTTTGATTACGACCGAGACGGCCGCCTGGATCTTTACGTTGGCGGGTACGTCCTTTTGGAACCCAACGGTCCTCGCTATTGCAACATCAGCGGCGCGCGCACGAGTTGTCCTCCCAGCGTGTACAAGGGCACGGCTGACGTCCTCTATCACAATAATGGCGACGGGACTTTCAGCAATGTGACGAAGACTGCCAAGATCTACGAGCCCCAAGGCAAGAATCTCGCCGTGGGCGCCGCGGACTACGACAACGACGGCTGGCCCGATCTGTTTGTGGCCAACGACGGACTGAATGCCTACCTCTACCACAACCAGCGCAACGGCACGTTCGATGAAGTGGGTGTCATCACCGGGATGGCCCTCACCGCGCGCGGCAACGTGATGGCGGCAATGTGCATTTCGCTGGGCGACTATGATAATGACGGCTGGCTCGATCTTTTCATCACGGATTTTCAGAGGAATTCCGATCACCTCTGGCACAACAACGGCAGAGGCTCGTTTGACGAGGTCAGCGATCAGGCGGGCATCACCGTGCCGACGCGCGATGTGCTCAGCTTCGGCGGCGGGTTCTTCGATTACGACAACGACGGCTGGCTGGATTTGTTTATCGCCAACGGGCATGTGTATCCGGAAGTGGAGCAGGTCTTGCCGGACGTGCACTTCAAACAGATCAACTCGCTCTTCCACAACGAAGGCAACGGCAAGTTCGTGGAGACGACCAAGCTTGCGGGCAGCGGCTTCCAGACGCCATACGTGGGGCGAGGCGTGGCATTTGCGGACTTCGACAATGACGGATTTATGGATGTGGTCGTGGCGAACAACGGAGACCTGCCGCTCCTACTGCACAACAGTGGGGGCAACGGCAACCACTTTCTCAACATCAAGCTCGTGGGGCATAAGAGCAACCGGGACGCGATGGGGGCGCGCATCCGCGTATTCGCGGGAGGCCTCTCGCAGATTCACGAAGTCGCCGGTGGAGGCAGTTATCTTTCTCAAAGCGACCTGCGTGCACACTTCGGCTTAGGCAAAGCGACTCGAGTCGAGTCCATCGAAGTGAGCTGGCCGAGCGGACAGAAACAGACCTTTCGCGATCTCGACGTCGATAAGTTTTATACGATCGAAGAAGGGCGCGATCAAATCGGCTCACAGCAATTTCGACGGCGAGCGCAAACCATGAAGAGAGAATCGCAACCTTGAATTGGCGCCAGCACCCGCGGCTTCCCAATGGCTTCTCACTCTCACGCAGAGGGTTCCTCGAAGCGTTGGCCGGGGCCGCTGCTGTCCGCGGGATTCCGCACGTTGCTTATCCTACCAGCGATCAGGGTCCTTTCTTCTCCGAACTACCGCCCTCGGAAAGCGGAATTACTTGGAGACACGTGAACGGGCGCTCCCCAGACATGTATCTGCCGGAGACAACGGGCGCGGGCTGCGGGTTTCTCGATTACGACGGCGATGGCTGGATGGACATTTACCTGGTGAATAGCGGAGCTTGTGACTTCTACACGCCGCCATCGCCGCTGCGAAACGCGCTTTACCATAATAATCGGGATGGCACATTTACAGATGTAACGGAGAAAGCTGGGGTCGTCGGAGGCGGGTATGGGCAAGGAGTTGCCGTCGGTGACTATGATGGAGATGGCCTTCCCGACATCTACTTGACGCAGTATGGCCGCAGCATCCTTTACCACAACAACGGAGACGGCACGTTCAGTGACGTGACGGAAAAGGCCGGGGTCGCAGCGCCCGGCTGGGCGTCTAGCGCTGTGTGGTTCGACTATGACAACGACGGACGGCTCGATTTGTTCGTTTGCCGGTTTGTCGACTTCAGCAAAGGGAAAAACAAATGGTGCGGCAACCGCGACACCAACGAGCGCTGGTACTGTATTCCCCGGGTGTATGAACCTATGCCGTGCTGGTTGTTCCATAACAATGGGAATGGGACGTTCACAGATGTCAGCAAGGAGACAGGCATCGCAGAAGCGATGGCGAAGGCGTGGGGCGTAGTGGCCTGCGACATCAATAACGACGGCTGGATGGATCTGTTTGTGGCCAATGACACAGAGCCAAATTTCCTCTTCCTCAATCGAAAAGGGAAATTCGAAGAGAACGGTATGTTGGCAGGGGTGGGCTACAGCTCCTACGGCCGTGCACGTTCGGGTATGGGTGTGGACGCTGCTGACTACGATCAAGATGGATGGGCCGACTTGTTCGTCTCCAACGTAGACCAGGAAATGTTTTCGCTGTATCACAACAACAAGAACGAGACATTTAGTGACTTTGCCACACCGACCGGGATTGGGCCGGCCACCAAGCTGATGAGCGGATGGGGCGTGAAGTTCTTTGACTATGACAATGACGGCGACCTTGATCTCTTGCTTTGCAACGGCCACCCTGACGACAAGATTGACGGCCGCGTGGACGGCGTGAAATACCATTGCGGGCAGGGGGAACAATTGGTTAGGCGTTAAGCTGGTCGGCAAAAAATCCAATCCGGATGCCGTTGGCGCGAGGTTGACGTATCAGGCGGGGAATTTGCAGAGGAGCCGGATGAAGGTGGGTGGCGGGAGTTATCTGTCCTCTCACGATCCACGAATAGTGCTGGGAATTGGGAAGCGCCAGAAGGTGGACTGGCTCGAAGTGAAATGGCCGCTGCCTGGTGGCGCGACGCAGCGTTTTACGGGGCTTCCCATTAATCGATACATTACGGTCGTGGAAGGACAAGAGAGGTGGAGTTAGGTAAGGCCGTGAAGTTCGCTAGGAATTCAGGAAGCCGCTGACTTCTTCCGTAAATCGATCGGCATCTTCGACGTTCGAGAGATGCGCGGCGTTGAATTCGACATAGCGCGCGCCCGGAATGTGATCCGCCAGAAAACGGCCGTCGGCAGGAGTGGTAGCGGGATCGTGTGCTCCAGAGATGACCAGCGTGGGAGTGTGGATTTTGCCGAGTTGCTCGCGAAAGTCGAAATCGCGAACTGCGGCGCAACAGGAAATGTAGCCTTCGGGGTTGGCTGATTCCACCATTTTCTGAGTGTTTGCGGCGGCGGAAGGATTTCTCGCTCGAAAAGCGGAAGTGAACCAGCGCTCGATGGCGGCAGCGGCGACAGGCTTCATTCCTTGCTTCCGAACCGTCTCGATACGCGTGCTCCAGGTTTCGAGAGAGCCAAATTTTGCGGAGGCACTGCAGATGACAACCCTGTTAAGGCGCTGCGGGGCATTGGCCCCAAGCCACATGCCGGTCATACCCCCCATGGAGAGTCCGCAGAAATGGAAGCGGTCGAGTTTTAGTGCATCGGCAAGAGCGAGGACGTCATTCGCAAGCTGCTCGGCCGAATAAGGGCCGGCCGTGACGGAAGATTTGCCGTGGCCACGTGTGTCGTAGCGCAAGACGCGGAAAGATTTGGTGAATTCAGAGATTTGGGGATCCCACATAGAAAAATCGGTGCCGAGGGAATTCGAAAGAACGAGTACCGGCCTGCCCGCCGGGCCTGCAAGGGCGTAGTGAATTTTGGCGCCATTCGACTCGACGAAAGGCATGGGAAGAGTGTAATCACTCGGCGCCGACATGCAAAAGGGTTTCGGGACGGTGCATGCGGCGGGTTTGAGTAGGCGGCCATGCGAAAGTTGTCTTGCTCCTTGCTGCTAGACCGCTTCCGGCACGGCGCGGGCCAAGGCTTCTGAACTGCCACTTGTGGAGGGCTGCTGATATAGATTTCCCAAAAACCTCCGTAAGACGATCGTGAAGCAGGTGATATGAAAGAAAGTGTCATAAACGGCGATCGAGCGGTGGTAGCGACTCAGCTCTCGGCCGCGTTCGAGCGAGGGAAACGTGAAGGTCCGGCGACAGCGCGGCAGGCGACGGTGCGGATGGGCTAACCCACAGTGGGACAGCGGCGAAGGCGCAGTTCCATTCCTCGGCGGGCGCTCGTGACCACGTCGTGGAACTTTTCTGCAAACGTTTGTGCGCCCCGAGGTGCAAACCTGCCTCTCTCACCGGCTGCGCGAACGCAACACAAGAGCCCAACGGCTGATTCGATTGGGCGAAGACCACGAAACTAGCTGGGCGGATCCGGCTGACGGTGAAGACGCGCTTGTGTTTTCGCTTCCTCTTCCAAGGATTTCACGGCGAGATGCGTTTCGCGAACCATCAAGGCACAGCCAGCGCACAATCCAAAGACCGCAGACGCGCCGGTAAGTACGGCAAGCGCGGCGGCAGTGTGAGACAGAACGACCCGGCCATAGTAAGCCCCCATCGAACCACCCACGGAGACGAGAGCGGAAGCAGCAAATAATCCGAGCCCCGCGTAGAAGAAGCGCAGCGCCTTGACCAGGAGTTGCGTGCGCACCTGCAGAGGCGTCAACTGCGCAAACCATGCTTGATAGTCGGCGCTGGCCGGCTCGAAGGAAGCCAACTGCGCGGCAACAATGCGGGTCCGATCCACGACACGTGCAAGGCGATTGCTCGTGCCCAGCGCCAGGACCGAGGAGGCGTTGGTGAGGATGGCCGGGGCCACCACGGCGGTTAAAACGGCGAAGGGATTGCCAGCAACAAGGTTGTATTGCACGGCTCGGCCTTTCTTTCCGGTTGTGGATAGCGCGAATTTGGCATGCGGCGGACTTGCTTCGAGCAGGATTTCGTGCCTGAGAAGATTAGGCCGTCCCAGGCATTCAGGCAAGGCCCCCGGGAGGGAGGAAGAAGGTCAGGCGCGTTCAAGGATGACGGCGATGCCTTGGCCGACACCGATGCACATGGTGCAGAGGGCGTAGCGCCCGTTGGTGCGCAGGAGTTGGTAGAGCGCGGTGGTGATGAGGCGTGCGCCGCTGGCGCCGAGCGGATGGCCTATGGCGATAGCGCCGCCGTTGGGGTTAACGTGCGGCGCATCGTCGGGAATACCCAGGTCGCGGAGGACCGCGAGCGCCTGCGAGGCAAAGGCTTCGTTCAGTTCGATGACGTCCATCTGAGAAAGCTTGAGACCAGCTTTCCCGAGGACTTTGCGCACTGCCGGGGCCGGACCCATGCCCATGATGCGGGGAGCCACGCCTGCGGCCGCGGCGGCGACGACGCGGGCCTTGGGCGTAAGTCCATGACGTTTTGCGGCTGCCTCGGAGGCCAAGAGCAACGCGCATGCGCCATCATTCACGCCGGAAGCGTTTCCGGCGGTAACGGTGCCATCAGCCTTGACGATAGGCTTCAATTTCGCGAGGGCTTCGAGGGTGGTGTCAGGGCGAGGATGCTCGTCTTCGGAAAAGAGCAGGGGATCGCCCTTTTTCTGCGGAACGGGAACGGGAGTAATCTCCTGGCTCAAGCGGCAGGCGCGCTTTGCGTCGGCAGTGCGCTGCTGGCTGCGAAGAGCGAAGAGATCCTGATCCTGGCGCGAAATATGAAATTCCTCGGCGACGATTTCGCCGGTTTCGGGCATGGAGTCGGTGCCGTATTTGGCCTTCATCAGAGGGTTGACGAAGCGCCAGCCGATGGTGGTGTCTTCGAGTTTCGCGGTGCGCGAGAAGGCACTGTCGGCTTTGCCCATGACGAAGGGGGCGCGAGACATGCTTTCGACGCCGCCGGCGATAGCGAGGTCGCCTTCGCCGGACTTGATGGCGCGCGAAACGGTACCGATGGCGTCCATGCTGGAGCCGCAGAGGCGATTTACGGTTGAACCGGGAACTTCCTTGGGCAGGCCGGCGAGCAAAAGGGCCATGCGCCCGACGTTGCGATTGTCCTCGCCCGCCTGATTGGCGCAACCATAAACGACGTCGTCGAGCGCGTTCCAATCGACTTTGGGGTTGCGCTCGACCAGAGCTTTGATGGGGATGGCGGCGAGATCGTCGGTGCGGATTACCGCAAGTGCTCCACCATAACGGCCGAAGGGAGTTCGAATCGCGTCGCAAATGTAGGCCGAGTCCATATGCGTCCTTGCAGGTCTCCAAGGCCTCTATCTTAATATGTAAGAGCGGCCGCACGCGAATGGAGCGGAAGTGCGTTCTTTGGCAACTTTCGGAAATGAGGCGGGTATTCTTCCCTTGGCGGGGCGGAACTTGCCGTCCTACCTGCCGAAACGACAGGTTCAGGAACGTAAGGTAACAAAAACGGCGCTCCGGGGAAGAAGGTAATGGAACCACGGTGAACCACGGAGCGCCGAATGAAAAGGAAAGAACTACTTTGCGCGAATCTTCACGGGTTGAAGAAGTTTGAAATCAAGCGGCGTCTCCGCTCCGAGCGTGATGTCGCGATTGCCGGTAAGTCCGGCGCCGCCGGTACCCGCAGCAGCCCCAATGAGAGCGCCGATAGCCGCACCCTTGCCACCACCCGCGAGTCCGCCGATTGCTGCGCCTCCGGCTGCGCCGCCGCCAACCATCGCAGCGGTGCGCTTGCCTTTGCCCTTGCTGGACATAGCGGCAGGAGAAGTTTGGATCTCATAGTCCCTGCCCGCGACGGTGACGCTGGTCAACTCGAGCACGAGGGAAGCCCCGCCTTTGAAGCGCCCTGCGGCCTTGCCATCCCTGACGACACCATTCGCACGGGCATCCTTGGGAATAGCCACTTTTCCTTCCACCTCGACGGGGGCTTCAACGGTAGCGGGAAAATTGTCGCCGGAACGGGCCGTCTTCGAGCTGATGGCCTGGTCGAGAACAACTTGAATTACCGTGTCCGCAGGTACGATCAGGGGCTTTGGTTCAAGCGCCCTTTTTACCACATTCTTGGCGGATTCCGCGACGGAAGGCGCTGAGCCGGCAGTTGCATTCCCGCTGCCTTGCGTTTGTTGGTCAGCGGCTTTCTGGCCCTGGCAGCCAACGATGAACATACTCAAGAAGAGCGAACACACAACAAGCGAGCCACTACGACGAATCATCAAAAGAAGTCTCCCCTCCGGCTGGATCAGCTAGCTGATTCAAACATACTCCGAATCATGCTGGAGTTAAAGCCGTCTCGCAGCGAGTGTGCGCATCAGGGAATAAGGCCCAGTCCTAGCCGGAGCAGGTCGGGATCTTTACCGAGTTCCGGTGCGAGCCCTCGAAGGAGGAGCGAACTGCAATGCATTGAAATATCAGAAGATGCGGAATAACTGGGGAAGGCAGGAATGACGCCGCACACGCGGCCCCGGCAGTCCCGTATCGGAACAGAGGAATCGGAGCGAGCGTGGCAGATCTGGAGCGGGATCGATTCTGCCTCTCGCTCACGGCAAGGACGTCGTGTTTGCGCTGGGGACGGGAATCACTGCATCTATCGACGGCAACGTCCACCTCTGAAGCGCGCGTCGTTTCAGCCGCCTAAAAACATCGTCGGCCCCGCGCTGGCGGTCTCGAATCCACCGCAGCTTCTCTAGCGCCAACTCCGCAAGGCAAGACGATCGACAACGGCGACGAGTCTCACGGCAAATCTTTGCCCAGGCGTTCCACTACGTCTTTCGGTTCGGTTTTTGGCGGGTTCGTCAGGTATTTGCCGAAGAACACGAGGTAACGCTGCCAGCGATCCTGGATATGCCGCGGTTCAATAAAGCCGTGGTTTTCCCGAGGATAGACCACGAACTCTACCGGGACATGCCGCTCATAGAGCGCGCGGTAAAACTCCTCCGATTGGGGAATCGGCACTCGTGTGTCCGACTGGCCATGCAAGATCATCGTCGGAGTCTTCACGTTCTCCACATACTTCATCGGCGAATGGTTCCAGTACTGCTGGAAATTGTCCCAAGGCGCTTTTCTATCGAAGAACATCGTCATGTAGCGATGAATATCCGTCTGGGAATACATCGAGTAAAGATCGGGCAGTCCCGCCCCGGGCGCAATGGCTTTGAACTTGTCGGTTTGCGTGTCCATCCAAAACGTCATGTAGCCGCCGTAGGACCAGCCGAACGCTCCGAGCCGGTCCGCTTCGGCCCAGCCCCGGTCTACCATCGTTTGCACGCCGCTCATATCATCCTGGTAATCGCCGTCGCCCCAATCGTTCTGGTTCGCGCCTGCGAATTTCTCGCCCCGGCCGGTGGAGCCGCGGAAATTGGGTTCCAGCACCAGATAGCCGTTGGCGGCAAGGATTTGCTCCGTCGGGTTGAAGGTCAACAGCGAAGCTCCGGTCGGTCCGCCGTGCGGATTGAGCAGAAACGCGTACTTTCGGGAAGGTTCAAAGTCCACCGGCTTGGTTACGATGCCGTCGATTTCCATTCCGTCCTTGCTGCTCTTCCATTTGGCGACTTCGGTGCCGCCCAATGCGTATTCCGCCAGCCAGGCGTTGTGGTTCGTGATCGGTTGCGTTGCGCTGAATTTCAAATCGCTCCGGAAAACTTCCGCGGGATGCTCGGGATCGCTCCAGGTTCCAGTCGCCATCTGGCCATTCGTGCTGATCTCGCTTAGATTAAGCGCCCCGGTCTTGTCGGTGAGTTGCCGCACAGTTCCGGACGCAACATCCGCGCCAAAGATTTCCACCGCCTCGCGCGTGTTACTGCTGAAGTAGATGCTCTTGCCATCGCCTGCCCAAATCGGCTCACTCGCATTCAGCTCAAAGCCCGACGTCAGTTTCCTTTCTTTGCCGCCGTCAGAACTGGCCACAAACAGATTCGTCTGGTGAAACGGAGCCTCTCGACTAACCAGATACGCGATCCATTTACCGTCCAGCGACCAGCGCGCCGTATGCGTGTAGTCGGCTGTATCGGACACTTTGCGCTGCTTGCCCGTGGCAACATCCAGCACCCAGGCGGTCTCCAAGCCGCCATCATCGAGCCGTGGCGTGGGGTTGCTCGTAAACGTGATGTGCAAGCCGTCCGGTGACCAGCGTGGATCGCTGACCGTGAAATCGCCCTTGATGATTTGCTTTTCCTGCCCGGCGGCGATGTCCCAGGTCCAGAGCTGCGCCATTTTGAGATCGTGGTCCACCACTTTCCGTCCGGCGAAAATTCGAACGATCGCACGCCGGATTTGTGTTTCGTTAGCTGCCAGGGTTCTCCGCCGTCCACGTACATGAACCACACCTGCTGTTTCTTGTCTTTTTCGTCGCCCGCGTTCATCAGGAGGCTCAGCAGCTTCCCGTCAGGTGACCACCGTACGTCAGAGACACTCTCTTCGCCCCGTGTGTATTGCCGCGAAGCGTTCGCCGGCCCTGACGCCGGCACGACCCATAGTTGGGTCACGGATTTCCATGGTTTGTCTTTCTCCATTTTGTTTTCCGCAACCAGATATGCCACGCGCGAGCCGTCGGGAGACATTCGCGGAGAAGAGACGCGGGCCAGGCGCAGCGCTTCCATCGTGCCAAATAACTTCTTCCTGTCCTTGCTCCTTGGAGTCGGCGCTTCGGAATCCTGCTTTGCTTTCCCTTCCTGCGCCTGCACGCTGGTTGGCGCGGAGGTGATTACGGAAACTGCGAATAGGATTGCAAAAAAGCAAAGCGGCGATTTCCTACGAATCATCGCGCACACTCCTCTTGTAAAACTCAATGGGAAAAGTGCTGGAGAACACGGCGCGCAGTATACCGACACTTCCGCAGCGGTACAATCGCGAAGGGGGAGCCTTTCCGAGTGGTTCACCGGTCACGCGTTACCAGTCACTGCTCGAACGTTGATACCTTATTGCAAACTCGGTCTCAGTGGATTTGCTTGGTCTTGCGGGACATGTAATCCATCAGCAAGTACTGCCCGAGCGTGTAAGGCGTAGTGAAGTAGGCTTTTCCCCGGCACATCTGCGTAATCTTTTGCACAAAATTCACCAGCGAATAATCGCTCGCCAGCATGAAGGTATTGATCATGATTCCCGCGCGCTTGCATTTGTTCACTTCTTCAAGCGTCTGACCCACCACAAAGGGATCGAGGCCAAAGGCATTCTTGTAGATGCGCCCGTCTTCCAGGGTCAGCGCGGAAGGCTTTCCGTCCGTGATCATCACGATTTGCCTCATGTCTTTCTTCTGGCGCAGTAAAATGCGCTGCGCCATCCGTAAGCCTTCCCGCGTATTGGTGTAATACGGCCCGACTTGCACGCGCGCCAGTTCGCTAAGGGGCACTTCCTCCGAGCAGCACCACCGTGGCGCACGAGCTTTGGTACTCGCACTGATGCACCATGAGGTCCGAATAATTCATTTCAATGGGAACCTTCGCGCCTTCGCGGCGCACCGCATTGAAGAGGGTCTCGCTGATGTCCAGGTTCAGCGTGTCGCCAAATTCGTACGGGCGTGAAACGCCGCCCGATTCGACGCCGGTCGAGAGGTCCCGCGTGTCGTGGCGGCCAAAGCTGCTTCGCCCGAGGGAACCGAGCAGGTCCTGCAGCGTCTTGAATCCCAAGAAATCGATGGTCTTATCCGTGATTTCAAATCTCGCCTCGGTGCGGTCTTGTGGCTGACCGAGTTGCCCGCGCGCAGAAGTTTGTGGCGGCGGCGTCACTTGCGGCGGCTGCTGGGGATTGATGAAGCCTTCATTGGCATCGTTCAGCATGTCGCGCAGCTCATCACTCATCGCGCTGTCCGGCAACAGGTCGCCTTCTTGCAGCGCTCGCAAGATCGCTTCACGTAGCGCTTCCATCGAACGCTCGGGATCCATTTGCGATACGCCGTAAAATTGCGACTCAAACCCGCTTTGCAGGAAAAAATTGCCCAGGCGCTTGACCAGCTCTTCCAGGTCGATGGCGTCGGCTGGTTCTCCCGTGTATTTGCCGTACTTAATGAGTTTCATTTCGTCCTGTCGACAGAGTTGTTTTTCTCGCTATGCTCCCCGGGATGACCGACCCTTGGGTCGTCAGTTGTACTGCCGCCGCGGCGGCCGCCCGGGCAAATCTCGTTCGCGATGCTCCGCTTGTTTTGGTTTTTCCACGTGGAAGCCGCGCTCTTCGCTGCGGCCGATGCGGCGATGCGCCCACAGCCCTTCCAGAATCATCTCCGCGGCGGCAGCGGCCGAACCAGCGTCTTTGCGATCGTGAGCGCCAAGCCTGGCGATGTGCTCCATCAGACCCTGAATCTTGCAAAGTTGCTGGCAGCGCTCGGAGGCCGTCGCAAGTTCGGGCAGCTTCAGCTCGCCACCCAGCTCGAACCATTGAATCACCGGCTGGAAATTCACGTCGGTGAAATGCTTGCTGAACACGCGCCCGAACGCGGTTCGAATCAGTTCGCGCGCAATGATGTCCGCGCCTTTCAACTCGCCTTCATATTCCAGTTCCATCTTTCCGGTGATCGCCGGGAGTGCGGCGTAGACATCCGCGGCGCGCGCAACGGCGTGTTTCTCTCCGATGCGGGCGGCCCGCTGTTCGGCGCTGCTTACCACGCTTTCGAGCGTGGTTATTGGCAGCCGCTGGCTCACACCCGAGCGGCGGTCCACGCGTTTGTCTTCGCGTGCCTGAAACGCAATCTCTTCCACCACTTCCCGCAGGTATGCCGGTACTTCCACTTTGCGATTCGAGTCACGCCCGACCCACGCTTCCTGTGCGGTGATGCGCATGCCTTCTTCCAGCATCGAAGGATAATGCGTGCGAATCTCCGCCCCGATGCGGTCCTTCAGCGGCGTGATGATTTTCCCGCGCGCTGTATAATCTTCAGGGTTTGCCGTAAAAACAAGAAGCACGTCCAGCGGCAGACGCAGCGGATAGCCTTTGATCTGGATGTCGCCCTCTTGCATGATGTTGAACAGCCCGACCTGAATTTTCCCCGCAAGGTCTGGCAATTCATTGATGGCAAAAATGCCGCGATTGGCGCGCGGCAAAAGACCGTAGTGAATCGTGAGCTCGTCGGAGAGATCGCGGCCGCCCCGCGCCGCCCGGATCGGGTCGACGTCGCCAAGAATGTCCGCCATGGTGACGTCGGGCGTGGCCAGTTTTTCGACATAGCGGTACTCGCGCGGCATCCAGGTCAGCAGTGTGTTGTCGCCTTCCTTGGCGATGGTTTCTCGGCACAGGCGGCAGATGGGCTTGAACGGGTCGTCGTTAATCTCGCAGCCGGCAACGACCGGCATTTCCGGGTCGAGCAGATTGATCAAGCCGCGCAAAATCCGGCTCTTCGCCTGTCCGCGCAATCCGAGCAGAATGAAATTGTGCCGCGACAGGAGCGCGTTTACGATTTGCGGAATCACCGTGTCTTCATACCCATGAACCCCGGGGAAAAGCGTTTCCCCTTTTTCCAGCGCGCGCAGCAGGTTGCGGCGAATCTCGTCCTTCACCGAGCGCGATGCGCCGCGAGGATCGAAGTCAGGGATTCCCTTGAGTTCACCAAGAGTACGTGGTCTCGGCTGTCCTGAAGGTTGCGAGGATGTGTTAGACGTCATTCGGGTCCCGTTCCGCGGTCCAGGAGGGATGGACCGCACCAAATTAATTTAATCCGTGTCCGTTGCCCCCAGCGCGCTGGCGCATGGCCTTGCTATTCTGTAGATGCGGCGCCCACTCGCGAAGATATCCCACCAGCCGTTCCTGCCGGTCTTCCTCCGTGCGCAATTCCAAGATTTGCTGCTTCCATAGGAGATCCATCGGGAGCGTGCTCGCAACGCGGTACGACAACTCCTCGGCCGGTGTGCCCTCAAGATTCTTCGGGTAGTCTTCGAAAAGGAGCGTGTGGCATGCTTCGTAGAGCTCGACGAGCTGCCGCTGCACTACCGGATTCCCCGTAGCTTCGCGGTCCTCAAGATAGTCAACCTGCCCTTCCAGCAGGGGATGCTCCGTGAACAGCTCCACCACGCGGAAAGGAGCGCGGCCCACGGTAACGATGTCCATGCGCCCGTCGGGGTAGCGTTTCACAACTTCCAAAATCTCCGCCGTGCAGCCCACATGCGCAATTCCCTTTGGCAGGGAGAGAAGCATGCCGAATTCCGATTTTTCCTCGAAGCAATTTTTCACCATCTCCTTGTATTGCGGCTCGAAAATATGCAGGGGCAGGGGAGCGCCGGGCAGGAGAACGACGTTCAACGGAAAAAGCGCGATGCGTTCTGGCCGCATGATTCCCATACCAAATGATACCAAACCGTTGCCGCTCGGTCAGTGTCGCCCTTAAGCTTGTTCGAGGATGGCCTCAGCGTCGATGGTGATTTCGACGAGGTCCCCGACAACCATCCCGCCGTGGTCCAACTGTGCGTTCCAGCTTACGCCGAAATCGTGCCGGTTTATCGTGGTCGTGGCCGTGAAGCCGGCGCGCGTCTTGGGGCCCTTGTCCACCCCGCTCTCCCACCAAGGCGTTTGCCACTCGCCGAGATAGGTAACGCGAAGCTTCGCGGGGCGGCTTACGCCGCGTATGGTCAGGTCCCCTTCGACCGAGTAGTCATGGTTGCCAAGCAACTTTACTTCGCGGCTGCGGAAGGTGATGGTGGGGTAGTGCTCGACGTCGAGGAAATCGGCGCTGCGCAGATGTGCGTCGCGGTCCGGCTCTCCCGTCCAGAGCCCCCGGGTGTCGATCTCGATCTCAACCGAGGAGTTCTGCGGACTGGTGGGATCGAAATGGAGCCGTCCATGGACGTTCTTGAAGTGCCCCCGGACATAGGTAACCATCATATGGCGCACACAGAATTCGGCAGCGGTGTGCCCAGGTTCGAAGAACCATCGTGCCAAGGGAGTCCCCTCTCTTTGCCGTGATTTTAACCTCAATGAGCCATCTCGTCTAAGGGCTCGGTGTGGTTTGCCCTCCGAGGCGACGGTTAGTCCGCTCATTTGGGCCAAGTCCGAACGGTCGGATAGTTGTTGCAGTGACCTCCCACAGACCCCTTTCGAAGGCTGGTAATGGCTGCTTGTTGGTGGAAAAATGGTAACGGGCTTCTACGCGTCGCTGATTTATCCTCCGTTTATCTGCCGATGCGGAAAATGGGTTGCACGAAAAAGCGGGAGGAGAAGTGAATTACGCCGCGCTATTGCGGTCTGCCGTTGTGGCGCTGATGCGCAATAAGATGCGCAGCGTCTTGACGGTGCTGGGCATCACCATCGGCATCGCTGCCGTGATTTGCGTGGTGGCTATTGGCAAAGCCGGCCAGGCGCGTGTCGAACAGCAACTCAATAACCTCGGCGACAATTTTGTGTGGATTGAGGCGGGCGGGCGGGCGGTCAACGGCGTTCGCACCGGCACTCATGGCACCAAAACACTTGTGCTTGCTGATGCCGTGGCCATCAAGAATCAAATCGCCCTGATCAAAAGCGTTTCGCCCAACGTGGATGCTTCCGTGCAGATTATTTATGGCAACCAAAACTGGTACACCGGCTACCGCGGCGTCTCTCCAGAATTCTTCGATATCCGGCGATGGTATATCGACCAGGGCGCAGCGTTTTCGCAAGATGACGTGGAGCGCGCGGCGGACGTCTGCGTCATTGGCCGCACCGTTCGTGACCAGTTGTTCGGCGTTGAGGATCCTATCGGCAAAGTGATTCGCGTGAAGGATTTGCCCTGCAAAGTGGTGGGAACGCTGATGCCCAAGGGCCTGTCCTTTTCCGGTCAAGACCAGGACGACACGATCATCCTGCCGTATACGACGGCCATGAAAAAAATCAAGGGGATCACCTGGCTCGATGACATTCTGTGTTCGGCGGTTTCCCAGGATGCGGTGAAGGTTGCGGGGCAGGAAGCCGCGGCGCTCCTGCGCGACCGCCACCATTTGCGCCCGGAAGAAGACGATGACTTCAACATCCGCAACCCGGAAGACATCATTCAAGCGCAGCTCGAAGCCAGCAAGACGCTCACGGTTTTGCTGATTGCCATCGCTTCCATCTCGCTGA
>WNGJ01001047.1_pt1 | contig 32022 bp, 34 predicted proteins | sample 5400611 | NCBI WGS metagenome assembly WNGJ01 (sample SAMN13153375, study PRJNA577476) | soil metagenome | isolation source: 40 cm soil or saprolite under Garry oak tree replicate 1 | place: USA:California | collected 2016-06-15
TGTACGAGACCCGAGCCTATCAGGTCCAAGCCAACGGGTCGGTCGGCATGGGTTTCGATACGTCCGTGGTGGGGGGGCGTGGAGGAGTCGCGGTGTTCTGGTGAGCCGTTCGTCACCACAGACGCCAACTGCAACCTGGCGGCCACGAGCTTCAGCCCGCAAAGCATCAACCAGCTCAGCGCCAATGTATCCGCGCTGCAGCAGAACCTACAGCAGGGATTGAATCAGGCCTTCGAGGGCACGGCGATCGCGATCGCCATGGGCGGCTCGGCGCTGCCGGATAACAAGCGCTTTCGCAATCACCACCAACTGGGGCAATTACCGCGGCACCAACGCCATGAGCCTCATCGCCCAGGCGCGCATCAGCGACGACGTGGCGGCGAATGCTGGATTTGCCAGCGGGTTTCAGTATGGCGGTTTCGGCTCACGGGCCGGCGTGACCTTGGCGTGGTAGGCGGTCACCACATTTAAGACCTGTTTTTCGGACACGGATTTGCCGCGTGGGCATTGCGCTCGCATAACGGTGTGCGGATGATAGGACCCGAGAGCGCACAACGCCCACCCTACGGATCGACGTGACCTACGGACCAACGTGACCGGAACGCGCTCCGTCCCTTCCCTGCCCCGCCTGCCGGCGGCGGGCGTAATTGCCGTCGCGAGCCTAGTGGCGGGCGTCATCGTCGTCATGACCTTGTCGGGCACGTCGCAAGCACAGGCGCCGAATCCGGCGCCGGACGCGCAAGCGCCGCAAAGTACGCAATACGCCGAAGCGGCACCGAAGCAGCAACAGCCGGCGCCGAAGCAGCAGGCGCAGGCGCCGAAGCCGGCTCAAATCGATCGCAACGGCGTGCTGATCCTGATCCGCTCGGCGCTGCTCGCGCTAGACCAGGCGAACAAGACCGGCAATTACACGGTCCTGCGCGATCTCGGGGCGCCGGACTTTGCAGCTCACGCTGCTGCCGCAGATCGAAGCCAACGGCATGATGCACATGGCCGGCTTCTTTCCATCGGTGCCGACGCAGGTGAATTTCGAGCTGGCCTACGCGCCGGTGGACGGTCGCTGGCGGCTATTCGGGATATCGGTCTCGTTCGGCCAGGCAGCGCCGGCGGCGCCGCAGCCGCCTTCCTCCGCTACCCCGCAGGCGGCGGCGCCCGCGCCAAAAGCTAATCCTCCTGCGCCGAAGCAGTGACGTCCGCTCATGCCGAGTTTCTCGTGTCCCGGACGCGATGCAGCGCGAGCGTTAGCGAAGCCATAAGCGCGGTTGGACGCGCGTCTTCGACGCGCTATGGCATCACTGATCCGGGACCGCCACAGACCAGGGCGGTCCCGGGTCTGCAGCGCACCAATTCGCTTCGCTCGTGCTGCGTTGCGCCCGGGACACGCATCTGGTCCCACCGGCCGCTCAGACGAGGCGATCGCCCATGCTGCCCGATTCAGCCCTGAAATCGATGCGCGTGATGTTTGCGACCCCCTGCTACATCTCCGGGGTCAGCATGAACTATGTCGCGAGCATATTCAGCCTGGCCCTCGACAGCGCGCATGTCGGCCTTCCCTGCATCCTGCATATGCACAGCGAGAGCCTGATCACGCGCGGCCGCAACAAGATCGTGCTCAAGTTCTTGTCCGAGGAGTCGTTCACCCACCTCTTCTGGATCGATTCCGACATCGCATTCAACCCGCAATCGGCCTTTCGCCTGTTGCTTGCCGACAGGGACGTCGCCGCCGGCGTGTATCCGATGAAGTCGTTCAACTGGCCGGCCGAGGGCGTTCCCGCTGGCATGACGCGCAAGCAATTCGAGACCGCCTATACCGATTACCCGTTCAATCCGATCGAGCACGGCAAGACCCGCGTCAGCCAATACGCCGACAGCGATGGCTTCGTCGAGGTGGCGGAGGCGCCGACCGGCTTCATGGTGATCAAGCGCCACGTATTCTTGGCGATGATGAAGCACTATCCGGAACTCAACTATGTTCCGGACGGCCCGCCCAACAATCCGCAGGCGCATCTGCACTGGCGCTTCTTCGACTGCATGGTCGATCCTGACTCGGGACGATATTTGTCCGAGGACTATGCCTTCTGCCGCCGCTGGCGCGACATGGGTGGAAAAATCTGGGTCGATCTCAACTGCAAGCTCATGCATCTCGGCCAGCATCTGTTCGGCGGCGATCTCGCCGAAAGCCTGCGCGTCCAGGGGCGTTGGTGAGGCTGCCGAAACCGTCAAATCCCGTAAGCAAGCGCGCCAAGCATGAGCACGACCTCGCCGGCGACCACGCCCGCCAACACCGATCGGCGCACGATCACGAACGCGGCGAACCCGCCGACGATGGCGCATAGCCGAATGATCGGCGGCACGCTCGCGAGCGTCCCGGGCGGAAACAGAATGATCTTGGCGATGACGCCCGCGAGCACCGCGATCGCGACCGCTCGCACCCACATGAACAGCTCGGATTCGTCTGCGATGCCGCGGGCGGCAACGAGCCCGAGCATGCGCCAGATTTCACTGGGCAGAAAGCCGACGAGCACCAGCAGCGCATAGGCATGAAGTTCGCTCATTTGAGCGCCTCGCGCAGGCGGTGGATGCCGTAGGCGAGCGATCCGGCCACGATCCCGGTCCAGAGCAGATCGAGTCCCACCTGCCACGCGGCCAGCAGCGGCCCGAGCACGAGCCCGAGCACGAGCGCCAGCCAGTCCGACATGAGCCGGCAGTTGCGCGTGGTCGAGATCAGGAAGGATATGGGCGTGAGGAAGAGCAGACCTGCGGTCAAGAGCGGCGGCAGCGAGGTGGCGAGGTAGTAGCCGATCAACGTTCCCACCTGCGCCGCGCTCATAAGGCCCAAGCCCACTCCGTTCGCGAATGGGATGCGCGCCTCCCGCGGCACCTTCGGCAGCAGCCGCAGCGCCTCGATCCACATGGTCACCGCGGTGAGATGGGCAGGCAGAATGAGCGCGCGAAAAGGGGTTTTCGGCCGCCTGATCAATGGCAGCAGCGAGATTACCAGGGGAAGAAGACGCGCGCTGCTCACGCCCACCGCCAGCGCAGTCTCGACCGGCGCGGCGCCGGCACCGAGCGCCGACACCAGGATCACTTGCGCCGGCCCTGCCCATACCAACGCGGTCGAGGCCACGGCCCATCCCAGGCCGAAGCCGAAATCATGCGTCAGCGCCCCGATGCCGACATAGGTTGCGATCACGACATAGGCCAGAACCGACCGCCATGCGGCCCGAAAGCCGGCAAGAGAGACGGCGATCGCCGAGCGTTGCGACAAGTCGGTGGCGGACAGCGGCGGCATAGCTCGCGGACCTGTCCCACGGCGCGATCGCGGGCGCAATCGCGCTTCGGTCAAACCTGCTCCGCCGTGCCGTCGCCCTTAATGATCGTGACGTAGCGCTCGACCGAACGTTTCACCGCCTCCTTGCCGCCGCGCGGGATGACGCGGTCGAAGAACGCGCCGTAGACCACGTCGAACGGCCACAGCTCGAGCATCGCGCCGATGCGCGCCACCGCCGGAGCCGAGAGCGGAATGATGTTGGGATAGCTGCGCATGAAGCTCACGTATTTGCGGTCGGGAATCAACTGCACGATGTCGCCGGTCAGCAGCGCGCCGCGCCCTTCTCCGCCCGCCGCCCAGTGCAGCACTGTTCCGCCGGCGAAGTGGCCGCCGCAGCGAATGAGCGTTACCCCGCGCGCGAGCGGCAAAGTATCGCCCTCCCACAGCTTGATGACGGGGTCGGGCCGCATGATCCATTGCCGGTCGGCGGCGTGCAGATAGATGGGAGCGCCGCCGAAGGCGCGGCTCCATTCCACCATCGTGCCGTAATAATGCGGGTGGGAGATCGCGATGCCGGTAAGCCCGCCGAGCGCCTTCACGATCTCGATGGTGGCGACATCGATGAACGGGATGCAGTCCCACAGAATATTGCCTTCGGGAGCGCGCAGGATGAGCGCGCGCTGGCCGATGGAGAATTTCGGCACCGTCCCGACCCCGATCAGGCCGGGCTCGTGCTGCTGATAGCAATTGAAGTGCCGGCGCGCGAGCGCATCGAGGGTGGTCCACCTCTGGCCGCCGGGAGGAACGAATTGCCGCTCGTCCTGGCAGATCGGGCAGGACGGCGGCGGCGCATCCGACGGCGTAAATTGGCTGCCGCAAGTCTCGCAGATGAAGGCGGGCATCACACCACCCGACACGTTGACCCGATGCGCTTTGTCCCCCAGCGCGCCGCCCGACGCAACGGCCCACGCAGCGCGCTGCCCCGGAGGGAGGCGGCGCAGTATGCAGCGTTTTAGCTCGGAGCGCGAAGCGACCGGCCGACGGCTCCTGCGAGGCGCGCGGCCGACAGCATAGATAGTCCGGGGACGCTCAGCCCGATCGCATCTAGACCTTGACCAGCGGCACCTTCGGCACCGAGCCGCGCGGCGCCGGGCCGCCTTTCGGGCCGGACGGCTTGCGGCGGGGACTGCGGCGCTTGGGCTTGGCCTCGGGAATCTTCTCGGGCTTCGGCGTCACCGGTCCGTCGAGATATTCGAAGCCGAGCTTCTCGATGCCCGCTTCGTCTTTGACCGCTATGACGCGCACGTGGCCGCCGCCCTTGAGCTTGCCGAACAGGACTTCGTCGGCGAGCGCCTTCTTGATGTTCTCCTGGATGAGACGCGCCATCGGCCGCGCGCCCATCTGCTCGTCATAGCCGTGCTTGATCAGCCAATGGCTGGCCTCTTCCGACAGCTCGATGGTGACGTTGCGGTCGCCGAGCTGCGCCTCCAGCTGGAGCACGAATTTCTCGACCACCTTGGCGATGATCTCGGGCGTGAGATGCGCAAAGGTGATGATGGCATCGAGCCGGTTGCGGAATTCAGGCGCGAACAGCCGGTTGATAGCCTCGACGTCGTCGCCCTCGCGCTTGATGCGGGTAAAGCCGTAAGCCTGCCGCGCGAGGTCGGCCGCGCCGGCATTGGTGGTCATGATCAGGATGACGTTGCGGAAATCGACCTGCTTGCCGTTGTGATCGGTGAGCTTGCCGTGATCCATGATCTGCAGCAGCACGTTGAACAGATCCGGGTGCGCCTTCTCGACCTCGTCGAGCAGAAGAACGCAATGCGGATGCTGGTCGACGCCGTCGGTGAGCAAGCCGCCCTGGTCGAAGCCCACATAGCCGGGCGGTGCGCCGATCAGCCGCGAGACGGTGTGGCGCTCCATGTATTCCGACATGTCGAAGCGGATTATTTCCACGCCGAGCGCGATCGCGAGCTGCTTTGCCACCTCGGTCTTGCCGACGCCGGTGGGGCCCGAGAACAGGTAGCAGCCGATCGGCTTTTCCGGCTCGCGCAATCCCGCGCGCGCGAGCTTGATCGAGGCGGAGAGCGCGCCGATCGCCTTGTCCTGGCCGTACACGACCTGCTTCAACGTCTGGTCGAGATGCTGCAGCACCACCGCGTCGTCCTTCGACACGGTTTTCGGCGGAATCCGCGCCATGGTGGCGATGGTGGTTTCGATCTCCTTGATGCCGATCGTTTTCTTGCGCCGGCTCTCCGGCAACAGCATCTGCGCCGCGCCGGATTCGTCGATCACGTCGATGGCCTTGTCCGGAAGCCTGCGGTCGTGGATGTAGCGCGCGGACAACTCGACCGCCGCCTTGATCGCCTCGGAGGTGTATTTGAGCTTGTGGTAGTCCTCGAAATAGGGCTTGAGGCCTTTGAGAATTTCGATCGTGTCCGGAACCGTCGGCTCGTTGACGTCGATCTTCTGGAACCGGCGCACGAGCGCGCGGTCCTTTTCGAAATACTGCCGGTACTCCTTGTAGGTGGTCGAGCCGATGCAGCGCAGCGTGCCCGAGGCCAGCGCCGGCTTGAGCAGGTTCGAGGCGTCCATCGCGCCGCCGGAGGTCGCGCCGGCGCCGATCACGGTGTGGATCTCGTCGATGAACATGATCGCGCCGGGATAGGCCTCGAGCTCCTTGATCACCTGCTTGAGACGTTCCTCGAAATCGCCGCGATAGCGCGTGCCCGCGAGCAGCGTGCCCATGTCGAGCGCGAACACGGTTGCGTTCCTGAGCACGTCGGGAACCTCGCCGTGCACGATGCGCCGCGCCAGGCCTTCGGCGATCGCGGTCTTGCCGACGCCGGCGTCGCCCACGAACAGCGGGTTGTTCTTCTGCCGGCGGCACAGCACCTGGATGGTGCGGCTGATCTCGGCCGAGCGCCCGATCAGCGGATCGATCCTGCCCTCGCGCGCCTTCTTGTTGAGGTTGATGCAATAGGCCTCGAGCGCGTCGCCCTTCTTCTTCGTTTCGTCGCCGGTCTTGGTGTCGGTGTCCTCCTCGGCGCCGCGCACCGGGCGCGCTTCCGACATGCCGGGCCGCTTGGCGATGCCATGGCTGATGTAATTGACGGCGTCGTAGCGGGTCATGTCCTGCTCTTGCAGGAAATACGCGGCGTGGCTCTCGCGCTCGGCGAAAATCGCGACCAGAACGTTGGCGCCGGTCACCTCCTCGCGGCCCGACGACTGCACGTGGATGACGGCACGCTGGATGACGCGCTGGAAGCCGGCGGTCGGCTTGGAATCCTCGTTGCCGTCGCTGACCAGGTTTTCGAGCTCGCTCTCGAGATAGGCGGTGAGGCTGCGTCGCAGCTTGTCGAGGTCGACATTGCACGCGCGCATGACCGCGGCGGCGTCCTGATCGTCGATCAGCGCGAGCAGAAGATGTTCGAGCGTGGCGTATTCGTGATGGCGCTCATTGGCAAGCGCAAGGGCGCGGTGCAGGGATTGTTCGAGATTGCGTGAAAACGTCGGCATGTCAGCTCTCGTGTCAACCCGTTATATGGCCCCGGCGTTCCCGTTTTTCCATCGTCGTTACTTTTTTTCCATCACGCACTGCAGAGGATGCTGGTGTTTGCGGGCAAAGTCCATAACCTGCGTCACCTTGGTCTCGGCCACTTCGTAGGTATAGATCCCGCACTCGCCGATGCCGTGCTGGTGCACGTGCATCATGATTCGGTGGGCGGTCCCGTGATCCTTGTTGAAGAAGCGCTCGAGCACATGGACCACGAACTCCATAGGCGTGTAGTCGTCGTTCAACAGCAACACGCGGTAGAGATTGGGCCGCTTGGTCTGCGGCTTGGTCTTGGTGATGACCGCGGTGCCCGGCGCACCCGCCCCTCGCCGTTTGCTGTTGTCATCGCCTAGACGCGGGGCAGCAGGCCCGTTTGCGACGCTTGCATTCATTTCGGTTCGTCTTCGGCTCATGGGTACTTTACGGGTCAGGACATGGCAGCTTTGGGGCGCAAAAACAGCGGACCGTCGATGCATCATAATAAGGACGTCGCCGCCCCGGTTCCAGATTGTCATATTCCCGCGATTCGTCGGGAATTCCGACGTACTTTGAAAGTTTTGCAAATCCCGTGCCGGCCCGCCCGTGGCGGGCTCGATCGACCGACCCAATTGCGGACAATTCGGGGCAAATTCATCGGAAACCTGCGGATTTCTCTCGCAACGTTGCAAAGGTCCATGCGCGCGCAACCCGCCGCCGACGGGACGCGCTGTCTGATGTCGAACTTAAGTCTCAAGCGCCCAGCTGGAGCAGCAGCAGCCGCGGCGCTGCGGTGGCTTCGACGGAAGCGACATTTTTGCAAATACCGGCCTCGGCGGCGCGATCATCGCCCGGCGCCTTTAGCGCGCCGTTCTGGCGCAGGCTTATCACCTCGCGCGCGAGCAAGCTTCGTTCAAAAATAAAGCCCGGCTCGTGCGGCCGGGCTCATCATCGGCGCCGAAGCGACGCGTTACTTCACCGAGGCGACTTTCCCGAAATGGCTCTCGAACGGCTTGTAGGCCTCCCTGGCGAGGTCGGCATAAAGCTCGCCGAGCTTGGTCGCCTCAGCCACAAAGCCCTCATAAGAGCTCTTGGCGTAGTCGGTCTGCACCTCGATCGCCTTTTCGAGCGACTTCGCGCCGATGAGTTTCTCGGTCGCGGCGGTGCTTTGCTCGAATACCTTCTTGGAGTAATCGGCGATCTCGACCGTGATCGCCTGCAGACTCTTCGAAAGCGCGCCGAACGACTTCAGCGTCGCATCCATATTGTCCTTACCGAAGTTCTGGATCTCGTCGATATTCTTGACCATGTCCTACCTCTCCCGGCGGCGTCGCCGATTGCCTGTTGCGTGTGACTTTCCTCGCATGTCTCCAGCCAGCCAGCCGGATTAATCGGCATATATTGCATCGCACAAAAATGTCAAGCCTTTATTTTGCAGTGCAATATGGTAGTCCGCTCCGGGGCTTAACGGTTTTGCAATGGGCCTCCCCTAGCGTGCCGACCGTGCCGCGGCGGGCGGCGGTGGAGAGCCGTCCGGTTCGAAATCGGACGTAGGAGGACGCCAAAAAGGTCGGAACAAAAGTCAGAAAACCGCCCTTTTTGACTCGTCCAATCGCCTCACCTCGGCACGACAGGGGTGTCAGCGCTTCGCACGGAGCGCGAAGGGGAACGAGGACGGGGGAAATATCATGCTGCGGATCCGGACCGGAGCCCGTTACGGGCTTCGTTGGGGTTTGTGCGGTTTTGTTGCTGCTGTTCTCACGCTATCAAACGACCCAACCCACGCCGCGCCTTACGCTGATATCGTCGTGGATGCCAATTCCGGCGCGGTGCTGCACGCGACCAATCCGGACGCGCGGCGCCACCCGGCATCGCTCACTAAAATCATGACGCTCTATCTGCTGTTCGAGCAGCTCGAATCCGGCAAGCTCAAGCTCGACAGTCCGCTCAAAGTGTCCGCCGAAGCCGCCGGACAGACGCCCACCAAGCTCGGTCTCAAGGCCGGAAGCACCCTTGCGGTCGAAGATGCGATCAAGGGCATGGTCACGCGTTCGGCGAACGACGCCGCCGTCGTGGTCGCCGAGGCGATCGCGGGCAATGAGGATGACTTCGCCAAACTGATGACGCGCAAGGCGCAAGCGCTGGGCATGAAGAACACCGTCTACAAGAACGCCTCCGGCCTGCCCGACGACAACCAAGTCACCACGGCACGCGATCAATCCACGCTCGGGCGCGCCATCCAGGAACGCTTCCCGCGCTATTACAAATATTTCTCGATCCGCTCGTTCACCTTCCGGGGTGAGTCGATCTCCAACCACAACCATCTGCTCGGAAAGGTTGAGGGCGTCGACGGCATCAAGACCGGCTATATCAACGCCTCCGGATTCAATCTGGTGACTTCGGTGCATCGCGGGAATCGTTATCTCGTGGCCGTCGTCATGGGCGGCAGCAGCGGGGGCAGCCGCGACGCGCGCATGCGCGAGCTGATCAGCGAGAAGATCGCGCAAGCATCGACCAAGCGCACGGCGCCGATGGTCGCCGAAGCAAGCGGGACGTCGGACGCCAAGCCCGAGCCGATGGTTGTGACCAAGGCCGAGGCCAAGCCCGAGCCGATGGTGGCGGCCAAGGCCGAGCCCAAGCCCGAGCCCAAGCCCGAGCCCATGGTCGTAACCAAGCCCGAGCCGAAAGTTGCTGCGGCCAAAGTCGAACCGAAGGAGGAGCCGAAGGCTGAGGCCAAAGCCGAGCCGCGGTTTGCCGTCGCCAGCGCAACGAGCCTGCCCGTGCGCTTCAATCCTACCGCCCCGCCGGCCGAGCCAGCGGCAATGCGATCGGAGCCGGCCGCCACGGCGACGCCGACGCAAGCGCGCGTCGTTGTCGGCTCGACCGAACCGATCCGACCGGTGCTGGTCAAGACGCTGGCGGTCAAAGCCGGCGTGCGGACCGCATCGCTCGGGGCATTGCACGTTGCCGCGCCGGCTGGCGAACCTCAGCCGGTCGCGGCCGCGGCGCTGGCGCCCACACCCGTGGCGGCTGCGAAGCCTGAGGCGGCGGCACCACCGCCGGCTCCTGTGACCGCGGCGAAGCCCGAGCCATCAGCACCACCAGCCGCTCCCGTCGCCGCGGCAAAACCTGAGCCCGCCGCCCCTCCGCCCGCCCCCGTGGCCGCGGCGAAGCCCGAGCCATCAGCACCGCCGCCCGCTCCCGTCGCCGCGGCAAAACCTGAGCCCGCCGCCCCTCCGCCAGAGGTCGCGACCAAGCCTGAGCCGGCCGCAGAGCTACCCAGTCCGGGCGTCGCGAGCGCATCGCCTGCCGCCGCAGCGTCCGCGCCCGCCGCGCCTGCCGCGAAGCCGCCGCCCATGCCCACAGCAAGGCCGGCGTCGGCCGCGCCGGCGGCGAAGCCGCAGCACAAACCGGGTTGGATGATTCAGGTCGGCGCGTATCCCGCCGAGCAGGCCGCCAAGCAGCGCCTCTCCGCCGTCCAAAGCAAGGCGTCGAAAATGCTCACCGGCGCGGAAGCTTTCACCGAAACGATCGATAAGGGTGGCACCACCTATTATCGCGCGCGCTTCGCCGGGCTCGACAAGGACAAGGCGGAAGCCGCCTGCAAATACCTCAAGAAAAACGACGTCGAATGCGTGACCATCAAGAACTGACGTCGAAGCGAAAGACCGGGACGCCGCGTCGCACAGGAGCCGCCAAATGTCGCCTCCAGTAAAGGAGTTCAGCGATGGCGGCGCAAAAGCACTTCCTTGGCCTCGTTGACGCGGGCCGCGAGATACGTCGACCCCCCTTGGTCGGGATGCAGTTTCTTCATGAGCGCGCGGTGGGCGCGGCCGATGTCCTCCGCGCTCGCCCCCGGCTGCACGCCAAGGATCTGATACGCCTCCTCTTCCGTCATTTTGCCGCCGCTCCACGCCCGGCGGTCCGCGCCCGTTGCCGCATCACCTTGCACGTGTTCACGCCAGCGGGGCTCCCGGCGGTCGAGATACGCCGCAAGTAACGCGCGACTTTCCTCGTCGATCTCGGGGAGGAAGCCGGTGAGCGTTGCGACGTCGAGCGCGTCCAGCACCGCGCCTTCATGCCGTCCCGCGAGGATGCGTCCACGCATTGCGCCGGTGTCGTGATCGAGCTCCATCTCGACGAAGGCCGAGCGCACCCGCGATACCTGGCCGGCGCTTTTGTGCGTGCGCGCAGCAAGGCCGGGTATGCTCCACGGCAGCCATCCCAGCAGGCCGAGGCCGGTGAGGCCGAGCGGGATGGCGATGTCGAGCCGCCCGCGCACCCCGAGCAGCCCGGCGGCGGCGAGCGCACCCAGCCCGCCGCCGGTTTTGAGCACCACGGCGGCGGTTTGCGGGTTGACCTTGGTGAAGGCATTGAGCGCCCACAGCACCAGCGCCAGCACCACCAGGCCGAAAACGATCGTGGCCATTACGGTCTCATCTGCTCGAGCAGCTTGATCGCGCCGGTCTGGCGTCGCGCCGAGAGGTCGGCGAGCGCGCGCATGCCGCCCGCGGCATAGGCGGCGGCCGCGCGCAACAGCTCGGCGAGTTCATGGGCTGCGCCCGGATCGAAGCGGCAATAGGCCCCGCGCGTCAGGCGTGCGATCTCGCGAAAGGCTTGTTCGGTGATCGGATCGTCGCCTTCCTGGAACATGAAGGCGGGCACGCCGAGGAGCCCGAGCTCGCCGGCGGCGTGACAAAGATCGTCGAGCTTTTCTTCCATGGCGTCGCCGACGAAGACCAGGGCCTGCACCTTCGTAATCTGGGTTTCCCGCTTGGCATGGGCGATGATCTTGCCGATCTGGGTATGGCCGCCGCGGCAGTCGATCCGCTCCATCAGCGCGCTCAGCCGCTCGGCCTGCGAGACCCAGCGCGAGGCCCGGCATTCGCTGAGGCCACGGTAATAAACCAGCTGCACGTCGAGCCCGCCGATCGCAGCCGCCTCGCGGAACATGTCCGCCTGCAGCCGGCAAGCCGTATCCCACATGGGTTGGCGGCTCATGGTCGCGTCGAGGGCGAAGATGAGCCGCCCTCGCCGGCCGGGTTCGGCAGTCGGAGCAAGGCCCTTCACCTGGGCAAGGAAGGCGTCGATCTCCGCGCGCGTGGCGGTCGCTGCCGGTGCGCGGCTGCGATCCGTCGGTGAGCGGTCGTGACGATCATTGGCCATGGCAGCAGGCGCTTCAACGGGCGACTATCCCAACGCCCATAAGGTGGCCATATCCGCCCTCCGGCGCAATGCCCGCGCCGTCGCGGGCTGAGCGCAGCGCAACACACTGGGACGCCACGTGGCCTCCCCGCCGCGGCTTTGGTAATTTGCGCGCGGCGTCGCGAGCCCCAACCACACGAAGTCTGTCCCCATGGCCATTCGAGTCGTGCGCACGGTGTCGGCGTTGCGCCGCGCCTTCATGCAGTGGCGAGCGGCCGGCGAGCGGATCGCGCTGGTGCCGACCATGGGCGCGCTCCATGGCGGTCATCTCGCGCTGGTGCGGGCGGCGCGGCGGCGCGCGAAACGCGTCATCGTCTCGATCTTCGTCAACCCCGCGCAATTTGCGCCGCGGGAGGATTTTGCGAGTTACCCGCGAACCTGGGACGCCGATCTTGCCGCGCTCGCCGACATGGCGGTCGACCTCGTCTGGGCGCCGCCGGTGACGGCGATGTACCCTTCCGGTTTTGCCACCCGCATCGTGCCGGAGGGACCGGCAACGGCCGGGCTCGAGGACAAGTTTCGCCCGCATTTTTTTGCCGGCGTGGCGACCGTGGTCGGAAAACTCTTGATCCAATGCGCGCCCGACTTCGCGATGTTCGGCGAGAAGGACTACCAGCAGCTCAAGGTGGTGACGCGGCTGGCGAAAGACCTCGATTTGCCGGTGAAGATCGTCGCGGTTGCGACCGTGCGCGAGCAGGACGGCCTCGCTTTGTCCTCGCGTAACAGCTATCTGTCGGCGAGCGAGCGCGCGGCCGCACCCACGCTTCAGCGCGTGCTCAAGGATTGCGCGGCCAAGATTGCGCGCGGAGAACTGGCCGCCCGTGTGCTCGATGAGGGCGCCGCCGCCATCGAGCGCGCCGGCTTTGTGCTCGACTATCTCGAAGCCCGCCACGCCGATACGCTCGCGCCCGTGGCCTCGGTCGAGGACGGCCCGATCCGGCTGCTCGTGGCCGCGCGCATCGGCAAGACGCGGCTCATCGACAATATCTCCGTGTGAGCAATCGCGGTGCGAGCTGCGATAGCGCGCGCCCCCCGATATCGCGTTCGCGTGCGGCGCGCTATTTCTTCGCCTTCAGTGGGTCCTTGACGTCATCGAACTTGGCGAATTCCGTGTTCCACAGCTCGCCGTTGATCTTCTCGACCTTGCGAATGTAGATGGGTTGCACGATGTCACGGGTCTCCGGATCGATCGACATCATCCCGCGCGGGCTTTCCCATCGCATGCCCTTCATGGCGGCGATGAGGCTGTCGCCGTCGGTCTTGCCGCCGGTTTTCTTCAGCGCCTCGTAGATGAGGTGCATGCCGTCATAGCCGCCGACCGATACGAAATTCGGACGGAAGTTGTTCGCCTTCTTGAAGTCCTCGACATATTTCTTGTTCAGCGCGGAGTCGTGCGACGCGGAATAATCATGCGCGGTCACCATCCCCAGCATCTGATCGCCCATATTGTTGAGCTCGTCGTCGTCGGTGAGATCGCCGGGGCCGATGATCCTGATCCCGGAATTGGCAAGGCCGCGCTCGGCGAACTGCTTGGCGAAGATGCCGGCCTGCGTGCCGGGGAAGTAGATGAAAGCGGTATCGGGGTTGATGTCGCGGATGCGCTGCAGGAACGGCGCAAAGTCCGGATTGGCCAGCGGGATGCGGATCGATTCGACGATCTGGCCGCCGAGCTCGGTGAAGCGCTGCTTGAACGCGGTTTCCGCTTCGGTGCCCGGCGCCCACTCGTTGACCAGCGTAACGACGCGCTTGCTGCCGTTCTTGGCCGCCCACTCGCCCATGATCCAGGATGATTGCGCCAGAATGAAACTGGTGCGCACGAAATAGGGCGACGCGGTGGTGGTCACCGAGGCGCCCGAGATCATGACGACGGTCGCGATCTTGGCCTGGGTTACGAGCTGACCATAGGCAAGCGCGGTCGGCGTGATCCCGCCGCCGATGATGTGCACCTTGTCGTTGACGATCATCTCCTGCACGAGCCGCCGCGCATTGTCGGCCACGCCAGCGTCATCGCGCAGGATCATTTCGATCTTCTTGCCGGCGACCATGTTGCCGTGGTGCTGGACGTAGAGTCGTGCGCCGGCCGAAGCCTGCCGACCCGCGGCAGCAAAACCGGCGCCGGTCATGGCAAAGCTCATACCGATCTTGACCGTCTCTTGCGCCGCCGCCGTGCCCGCCGTCAGCGCGACCATCGCGGCCGCAGTCAGCGCAATCGTGAATTGTTTGGATCGCATGTCGTTCCTCCCGCCTGGTGACGCTGGTTTTCGGCTTGATTTCTAGCACACGGTGCGATGATCGACGACGCCTTGGCGGCGGCAACGCGCGATCACAAGAGGCCGAGCTCGCTCAGCTCGCGACGCAGCGCCTCCGGCATATTCTTGGCACCTGGCGCGGCGCGGTCGAGGTCGCGCGGGGCGTCTTTGGCCGCGAGATAGCGCCAGCCCTGGAACGCCCGCCACGGCCGCGGCTCGACCAGGATGAGCTTGGGCTCAAGCACCAGATGGCAGCGGCCGATTCCTTCCTTGTCGACGAATGGCCGCACGTCGACGAGCCGCTGCCGGCACATGATCTCGCCACGGATCACCCAGTAGAGCGAGCCGCCGTCGCGCAACTCGTCGGAGCGCTTGGGCGCCATGCGGGTCCTGTGCATGTGCTCGAGCGAGAGCCCGCGCTTCCTGCGCTGCTTGAGCTTCTCGCGGATCCAATCCTCGAGATCCTTGACCGAGTCACAGCCGACGCAAAGCTTGATGAGATGAAGGGCCACGGTGGATATTGCCGAACCAAGGGTGACGAAATCATAGCGCGCCGGGCCTGCGTTGCCACGCGCGCGCGGGAGCTTATCCTCAGAAGATGGGCGCGGTTATTGCGCGGGAGCAAGCGGCGTCGGCGCCGAACGCGCGGGTGCGGCGCTCGCCGGCGGACGCGGCTGCGCACCCGCCTGCGGCGGCCGGCGTGGCGGCGTCGGCGTCGCGGCCTCGGCCGCGCCCGTTGTGTCTTGGGGCTGCCGTTGCGCCGGCGGTGGTTCCGCGGTCATGATATTGACCGGCGGGATCGACTTCGCTGACGGGAAGTAGAGGTTGTTCGGCACTTTGGCCGCCGCGCTGGGTGCCGGGGACAGCGGAGTGCTTGCCACGTCCCGACTGCCGACAGCCGGCCAGCTCGCGGCGTAGGTCTTGAGCCGAGCTTCGAACGGGCGTTCCGCGAGATTGACGTTGATGCGGCTGGTGTCTCGCAGCCAGGCGAAGGCGCTGCACTGATCCGGCGCGCAGCCGTCGCGGACCGCGAGCACGTGCGCCACGATGCCGAAGCGGTCGGCCTCGACCGCACGGCGCAGGGCGAGCGTCGCGGAGTTCGTCCGGCCGGCGCGCCCAAGGTCGCGGGCGGAGGCCAACAGCGAGAGCTGCGCGGCCACATAGGATACGGCCGCGGCGGTTGCCTCGGGGCTGGCAAAAACCGCCTTTTCGCACGCTTCCTCCACCGTTTCGCCGGCGATCGCATCGAGGCAGCCCAATGCCGAGCCCGGCATGAATGCGCGCGTCGCCAGTTCGAATGCGCGAGTATCGAGCGCGCGCTGCTCGGCCTCAAGATCGCGGCGGGCGAAATGATCGCGCGCCCACCATCCGGCCAAGGCGACGATCAGCACGAGGACCACCACGGGTACGCTTCTGCCCTCCCCGCCGGCGCGAACCAAGGCGAGCGCGCAAGCGAGCACGAGGACCGCGCCAATGCCGACAACCGCCCATACCGGCAGCGATACAACGCCGGTCAAGGCTGTTGCCCATTCCCCAACGCGATCGAGCATGAGCCACCACTCCGGGAACAGTATGGCTCAGGGGGGCGGCGGTGGCCACCCCCGCTGGTCGCGCGGAGCATTCGCCATCAAGGCGCGCGCCAATCAGACGCGCGGCGCGCCTTGCGCGATCTGCGCGCCTCATCGCGGACGAGCTTGCACGCCTTGCGCACGCTCGATCGCGTGCGCAACAGCCGGCCCCCAGTTTGCCGAACGCGTTCCGCTAATTCAGCGGGAAAATTCGAGCTGGCTTTCCCTGGCCACGCGCTCGAACGCCTCATTCGCATTTTTGATGCGGTATTGGTAATCGGCGCCGTCGGAGGGGAGCAACCTCACCACCTGATAGGTACTGTTGGCGACCATGTGGCCAATCGGACGCGACGTGAAGTAGACGGTCTGGCCGATCTGAAACTTGTGTTCTTGCAACGCGGTTCTCCTGCACTCGAACGATACGGATTGGCTCGTTTTGAGCGGTGTTCCCCCGATCGCGGCGAATATAGCAGCGAAATCGGCAAATTGCCTCGAAAATTCCGTTTTTTGTTCGGGATCGGTTTCATTCCTGGTTGAGGCTGAATAACAAATTCTGTCAATAGTTTAGATGAAAGTGTTCAATCGAATTCGCCGCATGACCGCGACGTGTCATAGCGGGCATGCTGCGTAGGCAAGCGAAAGTGCAGCCGTCCCGCTAGTGCGGAAAATCCGCGCCGACGCGAATCTGGCGATGGGCCGAGACCACCGAAATCCAAGGCTCTCGGAGTCGTCTCTCGCGAGCGGCCCGAAACACAATGGCGCCGCGTTCATGGCCTACCCGGGCTCGCCGCAAGGGTCGGCAAGGGGGGACCTCCATGCGCTTGATTGTCGGGATCATCATCGGCTGCGCGCTTACGGTTGGCGGCGCCTATGTCGCCGACACGGTCTCGACCGCGGGCGCCAAGCCAGTCATGGTGAACTGGGACGTCGTGGCCAAAAACCTGGACAGCGTCACCACCCTCGCGCGCGAAGGCTGGAAGAAGATTGCGGGTTGATGATCGGCGCAGAGCGCCCCTTTCGCGCCGACTGACGACTTTCCTCGGGATGACAGAAGGGCGGCGCGCGGCCGCCGTTGGCCCCGTGATCGCCTATCGCTGGGACGCGATCAGGCCCGCACTTCCTGCCGCTGGAAGACGATATAAGCAACGACGAAGAGCAGGATCGTGCCGGCCGCCAGGCCGACGATCTGCGGCCACACGATCAGCACGCTTTGCACGAGCGGGATCGGCGCATCCGGGATGGCGCCGCGCTCGATCAAGGCCAGTCCCAGCGCGGCGAGCATGGATTGCTGGGTCGAGCGCACGGAGGGGTCGAGCACGACCGCAACGATCTCGTTGAACAATACGCTCGGGGACAGCCGCGCGAACGCCTGCCGCGTGTCGAGCACACCCAAGACATCCCCTGCGGTCGTGACCGCGTCCGACAGTGCCGGCGAGAACAGCGGCCAGAGAATGGTCAGGAACAGCCACAGCCCGAGCGCAACCAGCGCCGCCGTCGCCGCCGAGCGGAACACGACCGAGCACAGCAGCGCGAGCGCGAACCAGAAGCCGGCATAGATGATGGTGACCACCAGCAAGATCAGGGCGCGCGCCATCTCTTCGGCATTCGGGGGAACTCCAAGCCCGAGCAATCCAAATCCGATCACCAGCAACCACAGCACGATCAGGCTGACCGACAGCGTAAACAGCCCGGCGGCGAATTTCCCGAACAGGAGCGCATCGCGATAGATCGGCTGCGCCAGAATGCGCGAGAGGGTGCGGCGGTTGTGCTCGCCATTTACGGCGTCGAACCCGAGCCCGATCGCGACCAGCGGCACCAAAAACGACAACAGCGCCACGAGCGGGAGCGGTCCACCGCGCGTGAACAGCCGCAGGAACAGGAACGGATCTTCCGCCGTGATCTCCTTGATCTGATCGATGGCGCCACGCACGACGGCGGTCGCGGTCGCCACCACCAAAACCACAAGCACCACCACGAGGATGCTGGTGAAGTGATCGGCGATCTCCTTCAGTGTCACGACCCCGAAACCATGCAGGGCCGAACCTTCACGTCGCATGGAGCTCCCCCTCGTGGGTCTGGAAGTAGCGGGAGTAAATTGCCTCGAGGCTCGGCTCCTCGACCGACAGGCGCAGCAGGCGCCCGCCGGCTGCGACCACCGCGGCCGCGGCTTCCGGCCGCACGTCGCCGGTGGCCAGCAATCGGAGGCGATTGGCGCCCGCCGGTTCGACCTGTTGCACCCCGGGGATCGCCGCGATGCGTTCGGCAAGGCCCTGCCCTTCGGCTTCAACCTCGACGCGGAAGCCGCCGCCGAGCACCTCGCGGCCGAGCTCCGACACCGTGCCGATGAGCGCGATCTTGCCTTGATTGAACAGCGCCACGCGATCGCAAACGCTTTGCACCCGTTCGAGCAGGTGCGAGGACAACAGCACGCTCACACCACGCTTTTTGAGGTCGCGGATGATCTCGAGCAACTCGACGGTGGCCTGCGGGTCGAGACCCGACGTCGGTTCGTCGAGGATCGCGATCTGCGCCTCCTTCATCAGGATTTCGGCGACGCCGAGTCGCTGGCGCATGCCGCGTGAAAAGGTGCTGACGCGGTTGTCGGCGACGTCGGCGAGCCCGACGTGGCCGAGCGAAGCGCTGATCCGCTGCTCGCGCTCGGCGCGCTCCAACCCCATCAGCCGCGCGGTGTAGCGCAGGTTGTCGGCGGCGCTGAGCCCATCGTAGAAGCCGATCTGGTCGGGCAGGTAACCGACCTGACGCTTGACCGCCAGCGGCTCGCGGGCGGGATCGTGGCCGAGCACGCGCGCCTGCCCGTCCGAGATGTCGCTCAGGCCGAGCAGCATCAGGATGGTGGTGGTCTTGCCGGCGCCGTTCGGACCGAGCAGTCCGAAAATCTCCCCGCGCGCCACGGAAAACGAAATGCCGTTGACGACGGCCACTCCGCCGTAGCGCTTGGTGAGGTTTTTTGCCTCGATGACGGTGGCGTTCATCGCCGTCCGAACCACACCACGGCGCCGATCATGACCAGCAGCGCCCCGCCGATGAGCGCGATCCCCACGATGCCCCAAATGGTGGAGGTCGTGACCGCGACGCGGAACGACTGGGACGCGGATTCACCGCGCGCGGCGGCCCGCACCGTGGTGACGTAATCGCCAGCGACGGCCTTGGCGGCGGGCGTGACCATCGCCTGCACCTCCTTGTTCTCGTTGGGGGCGATGCGGTCGACGGTCTTCGGCTCGAAATTGACTTTCCAGCCCGTGGGAACCGAGCCCGACAGCTCGATCTGCTCCGCCGGCGCGGTGCCGGAATTGGTGAGGATCACCGGGATCGACGTCTCCTGGCCGGCGGAAGCCTTGGCGCTCAGCACCCCCTCGCGGCCGGCAATGTCGATCTTCGGCTGGCCGGTGATGTCGAGCACGAGTTCGGACGCGGCGGTGGCGTCGTCGGCCGATACTTTCGCCGTGACCTTGTATTTGCCGGCCGCGACCGTGTTCGGGGGCCGCACCTTCAGCTTCACGTCCTTCGACTGGCCGGGATCGAGCGGAAGCGCGTTGAGCTCCTGGCTGCCGTATTGCTCGGTATAGGTGGCGTCAAAGTTCTGCGGCGCCTGCGCCGACAAGCTCGCCACCACTTTCTTGGGGCTGTCGTTCTTGATGGTGAGCTGGAACTCGAAGCTCGACTTGGACGTGCCGCGCAGCTCGGGAAGCTGCGGATTGAGCGTGAGCTTGGCAGGCAGATCGGTCGCGAGCTTCACCTCGATGGGAAGCGTTGCGTTGCTGGTCGCGCCGCGCGCGCTCACCGTCAGATTGGTGGTGCCGATGGGAGCGTCCTTGGGCACATCGAGACGCAGCTCGAGCGGCACGTTGGCATTGGTCGCCGCGAGCGCCGCCGCCACCGGCTGCCCGCCGCCGATCAAGTTCGCCGTCCATCCCGATGGAACCCCGTTGACGGAGAGCGTCAGCCGCTCGGGCGGAAGGCCGTAGTTCTGCAGTTTGAGATTGATCGAGGACGTGCTCCCGGGCCGCAGGGTGACCGCGGGATAATCGGTCAGGAGGAAAATCCCTTTGACGTCGCTCTTGGCTTCTTCCGCCATTGCTGCAGTGCAGAAGGCGGCGACGACCGAAAGCACAGCCGAAAATAGAGCGATAACACGATATCGCATGATGACAGCTCCAGGCGATAAAGCAGGAAAGTCCCGCTGTTAGGTGGCCCCCTCCCTGCGGCGCGGAAAAGGCGCTACGGGATGGGCGTGGTTTTCTTTCGTCCCCGCGCCGGAATCAATACACTTCCTCGGGATTTTTTAGGCGCAGTGTCGCAGGCGGTTAGGACACGGCCGCTCATACGCGAAGAACCGTCGGCCAGTCCACCTCGTCTTCCTGCAGCACCCAGGGTTCCTTGAGCGCGGCGGTGCGCCATTCGCCCAAAGCCGGCAGCGCCATGACCGCGTCCATATAGGCGCGGGCCACAGCGCCGACCTCGACGGCATAGGTGTGGAAGCGCGAGACCACCGGGGCATACATGGCATCGGCGGCGCCGAAGCCGCCGAATAAAAAGGCGCCGCCCGCGCCGTAGCGCTTGCGGCACTCCGTCCACATGGCCTCGATGCGCCGCACGTTCGATTCTACCTCCGCGGTGAGCTGGCGCGGCATCACCGGCCGCCACATGTTCATGGGCAAATGGCGGCGCAGCGGAACGAAGCCCGCATGCATCTCGGCCGCGATCGCGCGAGCGAGCGCGCGCGGCGCCGGATCGGCCGGCCAGAGGCGGGCGTCGGGATGCTTCTCGGCGAGGTATTCGAGGATCGCCAGCGACTCCCAGACCTGCGCGTCGCCGTCGACAAGCGCCGGCACCTTGCCGGTGCCCGAAATCTTGGTCACCCGCGCTTTGAAATCCTGGGCATTGAGCGAGATCACCTCTTCGTCGAAAGCAATGCCCGCGACCTTCATGGCAATCCATGGGCGCAGCGACCACGAGGAATAATTTTTGTTGCCGATGATGAGTTTGGGTCTCATTCCCTTGCGCCGTGATGGCTTGCGCCCAGCGGCCGACCGCCTCGACCCGCGCCGTGGACGTGAACGACGATGCTTGGCGGCATCGCTTGCTTGCGCCGGCGATGGTGGGCGCAGCGCAGCGGCGCGGTCAAGCCCCGGCCTCTCCGGCGAGACCGCTTTTTCAATCGCGCTCGCGCGTTTCAATGGCCGTCGTGCGTCGGTGCCGGAAAGAGCTCCGAGCTGCGCCCCGTGAGCCAATAGACCGCAAGCCCGACCCATTCGCGCACGGCGGTGTCGCTTCGTCGCAGCCCATCGCCCACGCTCGCGAACGGGCGCAGCGCGTCTTCGGCCCCGCGCGTGCGCCAGTCGACCGGGTAGGCTTCGACCGGAAAGCCCGCCTTGCGGAAGACGCCGACCGCCCGCGGCAGGTGATGGGCCGACGTCACCAGCAGCCAGCGTTCGCCCGGCTTGGGCTGGGCGATGGCCTTGGAAAGAACCGCGTTCTCGACGGTATTGCGAGACCGATCCTCGAGCGTGATGCGCGCGCGCGGGATGCCGAGGCTTTCCAGCAGGCGCAGCGCCAAGGGGGCCTCCGCGCCCTCGTCGTAGATGAGCGCGCCGCTACCGCCCGAGAACACGATGCGGGCGTCGGGATAGCGCCGCGCCAACTCGGCCACCACCGTCAGGCGTTCGGCCGCCTCGTTGAGCGCGACCTCGTCGCGCGCGGAGGAAACGTCGGGCGAGATCGCCCCGCCGAGCACGATAATGCCGTCGGGCGCGCCGCGCGTTGCGTCCCAGCGCGGGAAGCGCTCCTCCAGCGGTATGATCAGCGCATTGCCGATCGGGGAGAGGCCGAGGATCGCGAGCACGATGAGGCTCGCGAAGGCGAGCGCCCGCCCGGCGCGCGCAAAGCGCGTCGGCAGCAGCAAGAGCCCGAGCACGCCGATCGAAACGACGAGGTTGGACGGGATGGCGAAGAAGCCGAGGATCTTGGAGAGGGCAAAGAACATCCACCAATCACTTCTTCTTCCACGCCTCGTAGCGCGCCTTGGTGTCGGCGTTCATGGGATAGAGGCCGGGGAGCTTGGCCCCGCGCTCGACCTCGCCGACGATGAAGCTTTCCATGCGCTCGTGCTCGGCACCCTCCTCGGCGACGAAGGCAAGAAGGTCCTGCGGGATCACCACCGCCCCGTCGTCGTCGCAGACGATGACGTCGCCGGGAAAGATGGCGCAGCCGCCGCAGCCGATCGGCTCCTGCCAGCCGACGAACGTGAGCCCGTTGACGGACGCCGGCGCGGCGGTGCCGGCGCACCACACCGGCAGCTTGGAGGCGAGCACGCCCGCCTTGTCGCGCACGACCCCGTCGGTCACCAGCGCCGTGACGTTGCGCTTCATCATGCGCATGGTGAGGATGTCGCCGAAAATGCCGGCCGAGGTCACGCCCATCGCATCGGCCACGACGATGCAGCCGGCCGGCATTTCCTCGATGGCGCCCCGCGTCGAGATCGGTTTCGCCCAGCTTTCCGGGGTCGCGAGGTCCTCGCGCACCGGCACGAAGCGCAGCGTGAACGCAGGACCTACCAGGCGCCCGCCGCCGGCAACGAGCGGCTGCGGCCCATTCATCCAGCAACGGCGGATGCCTTTTTTCAACAGCATGGTGGTGATGGTTGCGGTGGTGATCGCGCGCAGCGTGTCGTAAAGGGCCGCACTCATGAAACACCTCTTTGGATTGGCAAGCCTCCGCGCGTCGGTTCAGACCGGCGCGATGCCGAGGCGCGCGTCGCGTCGCCGCAACCAAGCCACGAACGGAATCGACAACAGCACCATCCACGCCTTGCCGACGATCTGGCCGAGCAGGAAATCGAGCGAACCGAAAGCAAGCCACAGGAACACGACGGAATCGACGACGAGTCCCACCACACCCGACGCGACGACGGCAATGAGGAGCCCGCGCCGCGCGAGCGGGGTATAGACCGCGAGATCGGCGAATTCCGAGAGCAGGAACGCCACCGCCGAAGCGATGACGAGCGCGGGCGGCGCCAGCAACGCCGAAAGCGCAGCGCCCGCGAGAATGGCGAGCGAGGACGCCGCCACCCCGAGCCGGCGCTGAACGAGGTCGCGCAGCACCAGCGCAACGCCCGCCATGGTCACGCCCGAGGGCGCCATCAGCCCCGGCGCCACCGGAATGAGGCAAGGTCCCGCCGGCTGGCACACCGTGCCGGCGTGCCCGATCAACCAATTCGCCACCGGAATGGTGAGCGTGAACAGCGCGAGAAACACGATCCCCTCGTCGCGGCGTCTCGTCTCGATCATCGCGTCGACATCCATTTGGCGAACCCGTCGGCCCGCAACCGGCAGGCCGGGCATGTCCCGCAGCCGTAGCCCCAGTCATGTCGCTGCGAGCGGTCGCCCAGATAGCAGGTGTGGGTATCCTCGACCAGCACGTCGAGCAACGCGTCTCCGCCGATCTCGTGCGCCAGCGCGAAGGTCGCGGCCTTGTCGATCCACATCAGCGGCGTATGGATCACGAAGCGGCGCTCCATCCCCAGGTTGAGCGCCAGTTGCATGGCCTTGATCGTATCGTCGCGGCAGTCGGGATAGCCGGAGAAGTCGGTCTCGCACATGCCGGCGACGAGATGCTTGGCTCCACGCCGATAGCCGAGTGCGCCGGCGAAGGCGAGGAAGATGAGATTGCGGCCGGGCACGAACGTCGTCGGCAGCCCGCTCTCGCCGATCGCGATGGCGACCTCGCGCGTGAGCGCGGTGTCGGAGATGGCGGCGAGCGCGCCGAGCTCGAGGACGTGATCCTCGCCGAGCCTTGCCGCCCACGCCGGCGCGAGGGTTTTCATGCGCTCGCGCACGCGCGGCCGTGCCTCGAGCTCGGCGCGATGGCGCTGCTCGTAGTCGAAGCCCACCGTCTCGACGCGAGCGAAGCGCTCGAGCGCCCACGCCAAGCACACCGTCGAATCCTGCCCGCCGGAGAACAGCACGAACGCGCGGTCGGGATCCATCGCGGTCACGATGACGGCTCCAGGCGTGCGAGTGGCGAGTTGCGAGCGAACGGCGCGCAGCTCGAAGCCGGCATGCGCCAACGGTCGTTACTGGCCGCTCGCCCGCTTGCTCGGCTGGAAGGCGAGCTTGCGCGCCAGCGTCGCCAGCTCGCAGCCCTCGCAGTAGCGATTGTCCTTAAAGTCGATCCAGTTGTGGGCATAGACGTTCTCGGTCGCAATGCCGTAGCGCTCCTGCAAAAACCGCACCAGCAGCAGCCACGCTTGCTTCTGCGCGCGCGTCGCCGGCTTGGCCACGTCCGGGTAGTTGCCCACGAATTCCACGCCGATCGAGTTGGTCTTGATCACGTTGCGATAGGTCTTGGAATTATCGATGTATTTATTGTCGTTTCGATTGGCGCCGTCGCCGTGGGTCGTGATCGCGGTCTCCGCCGTCGCCCAATAGACGGTGCCGTCGGTTTCCACCCATAACATCACCCCGCGCTTGGTGGGATTTTGCGCCTGCGCCTGCGCCATGCTTTTCGCCGAGCCGGCGGGCCCTTCGGTCTGGTGCACGATGATGTTGCGCCAGTTGTTGGCTTCGGCCCGCGAGCCGAGTGCATGCAGGTAGACGATGGTGAGCCCCGGGATCTGCGGCTCGCCAGACCCTCCGGCGAGCTCGCGAAAGCCTTCGGGGAGCGCGGGCGCGTCCGCGTCGTCACCGGTTTCCGCTTCCTGGGTGCCGACGGCAGCGGGCCGCGAGCGCGGCAGCGTGATCTTATCGCGCGCGGCGGCCGATGAGCGAACCGCGGGCCGCGTCGGCTCGGCGCACGCAGCCTTCATCAGCGCCGAATGTGCGATGGGCGCGCCGCCCGCGAGCAGCGCAAGCATCGCCAAGCGTATCGGGCGTCGAGGACCACTGGATGTCAATCCCATTGCGGCGTTCCCGAATAGGCGTAGTCGACGATGCGTCCGTCGCGGTGTGCGAGCTGCGCGATCTCGGCCATCTCGGCCGGCGAAAGCTCGAAGTCGAAAATCGCGAGATTTTCCGAAAGCCGTTCGAGGCGGCTGGTCCGCGGGATGACCGCGATGCCCTGTTGCACCAGGAAACGCAGGCTCACCTGCGCCGCGGTCTTGCCGTGCGCCTTGCCGATGCGAGCCAGCACCTTGTCCCTGTTCACGCCGCCGCGGGCCACCGGGCTATAGGCCACGATCGCCATGCCGTGCCGTCGGCAGGCGGCGATCACCTTCGATTGGTCGATGAAGGGATGCATCTCGATCTGGTTGCACACCAGCGGCTCCTGCGCGAGCTTCACGGCCTCCTCGATGAGCGCGACGGTGAAGTTCGACACGCCGATGTGGCGCGCAAGTCCCATACGCTGGACCTTGCAGAGCGCGCCGAGCGTGTCGCGCAGCGCAATCTGCGGATTCGGCCAGTGCAGCAGGAGCAGATCGACCTGCGAGAGGTGCAGCCGCTCCAGGCTCGCTTGAACGGAGCGCTCGAGGTCGCGGGGGGCAAAGTGCGAGGGCCACACTTTCGTGGTGACGAACACCTCGTCGCGCTTTACTCCGGAGACGCGCAGCCCCTCCCCCACCTCGCGTTCGTTGTCGTAGAGCTCGGCGGTGTCGACGTGGCGGTAGCCGAGCCGCAGCGCGTGCTCGACGACACGCACGCAGGCGCGCCCGCGCAGTTCCCAGGTGCCGAGGCCGACGAGGGGAATGCGCGCGCCGTGCGCTTCGATTACGCGCGCTGCAACGAACGTCACCACTTGCCTCCGTTCGGCATCGCCGGTTCGCGGCCTCAATTGTCCCAGCGCGGCGCGTGCGGCGGATTTACCACTCGCATGCCGCCCTGCTTGAGCCTGCCGATCTCGGCCATTTCGGCGTCGCTCAGTTTGAAGTCGAAGACCGCCAGATTGGCGGCGAGATGATCGGGGTTGGGCGTGCGTGGGATCGGGATAATGCCCTGCTGCACGAGATAGCGCAGCGCCACCTGCGCCGCGCTCTTGCCGCGGGTCTTGCCGACGCGCGCGAGCACCTCGTTGCCGGGCACCTTGCCGCGGGCGAGCGGGCAATAGGCCGTGACCGCGAGGCCGTGGCCGCGGCAGACGGCAATGACCTTATCCTGGTCGATGAACGGATGGACCTCGATCTGGTTGGTCACCAGCGGTTCGCTCGCGAGCTTCACCGCGTCTTGCAGCAAGGGGATGGTGAAATTCGCCACCCCGATATGCTTGGCCCGCTTGTCGCGTTTTGCCTTGCACAGAACGCCGAGCGTTTCCTTCAGCGGCACGTTCGGACTAGGCCAATGGATGAGGAGAAGGTCGACCCAGGAGAGCTCGAGCTTCTTGAGACTTTGATCGAGCGAGCGCTCGAAATCGGCGGCGGCGAGCCGATCGTGAAAAACCTTGGCGGTCACGAACACGTCCTCGCGCGCGATGCCGGCGGCGCGCAGCCCCCGACGCAGTCCCTCGCCGACCTCGCCCTCGTTGCGGTAGCGCTCGGCGGTGTCGATGTGGCGATAACCGACACAGAGCGCGGTCTCGACCGTGTCGACGCAGACCGCGTCCATCAGCGTCATGGTGCCGAGCCCGAGGGCGGGAATCTTTGCGCCGTTGGCTTCGACGAAATTCATCGCATTCCCTAATCGCACCCGAACGACGCGCGGCTCCTGGATGCCCCGTCTTCGCCGGCCATGGCAACCGAATTTTCAGCCGCCGCGCGTCGTTCGGCGGCGCTTCGCTGCGCAAGATTAGAACAATTCAATAGTACAACACTTGCGTCATGCCTTGCGAAGCCCTTCATATCACCTGAGAGCTCACTGGACGGCAGACGTGATGCGCGGATTTGCAGTGGCAATCCTGCTGGCGGCGGTCGGCATGCCGAGCGCGCAAGCCCTCGCGCAGGAGTTCAACCTCGTCATCCGCAATCACAAGTTCGAGCCGCAGGAACTGCGCGTGCCTGCGGGCAAGCGCGTGTCGATCTATGTCGCCAACGAGGATGTGACCCCCGAGGAATTCGAGAGCGCGACGCTCAAAGTCGAGAAAATCATTCCCGGCAAGTCCAAAGGCCTGGTGCGCATCGGACCGCTCGCCCCCGGCCGCTACGAGTTCATCGGCGAGTTTCACGCGGACACCGCCAAAGGCGTCATAATCGCGGAATAGCAGCATGTTCGGCGCGCTCATCATCGTCTTCCGCGAAGTGATCGAGGCCGGTCTGATCATCGGCATCGTGCTGGCTGCGACCCGCGGCATCAGCGGCCGCGGACACTGGGTTGCGGCTGGCGTGCTCCTCGGCACGCTCGGTGCCGGCATCGTCGCCCTGTTCGCCGAGGCCATCGCCAACGCGTTCGAAGGTTCGGGCCAGGAATTGCTCAACGCCAGCGTGCTCGGCGCCGCCGTGGTGATGCTGATGTGGCACACGGTCTGGATGGCGCGCCACGGCCGCGAGATGGCAGCCGAGATGGCCGCGGTCGGTGCGGCGGTGAGCGCGGGCAAGCGGCCGATGACCGCGCTCGTCGTGGTGGTAGGACTTGCGGTGCTGCGCGAGGGCTCGGGGCATGGCGGCGCAGGCGGTGCAATATCTCGACGCCGCCGGCGTGATCAACGTGCTCAGCCGCCAATTGTGGGACAGTTCGCCGTGGCTGCCGCAGGACGGCATCATCGGCCACGTGCTGCACACGCTCATCGGCTACACCGACCGCCCGACCGAGCTGCAGCTCATCGCTTATCTCGCGACGCTCACGGCCATGGCGGCGCTCGCGTGGCTCGCGGCGCCAACCCGCGCGAGGCGCGTACCAGCATAGGGGTAGCCGCGATGTTCGGGCGGCCGCGCCCGCAACAGCCACGCGTCAGGTCTGCGGCTTCGCAGCGCTGAGAACCGCAAAAGCGACCTCGGGCACCTCGTCGATCACCTTGAGCAACGCGCGGGCGGGCCCGCGGGGCGAGCGCTTGCCTTGCTCCCAGTTGCGCACGGTCTCGATCGGCACCCCGATGCGCGCGGCGAACTGCACCTGGGTGAGCTTGGTGCGCGCGCGCACGCCGCGCGCGTAGGCGGCGTCGGCCGTCGCCCCGCGCGCGGCCCGCGACGCCGCGACCCAACCGCCGGCCGGCCGCCCCTGGCGCATCTGTTGGGCGATCTCCGCAAGCGGGCTCGGCAGCGCAGCTTCGCTTCCGTCGGGAAGAATCTCGACGATCCGGCCGTCGGCTTTGAGTCTGACCCGCAGCATGGCGGCCACAGGCCTACGTGATTCCCATTGATCGGCCAAGAGGTTACATGACCCGTGCGATCGTTCATCGGCCGATGGGCTGCTGACTGAGTCGTCCAGTGAGCGCTAGGTCATTGGCCCATAGGAACGTATCGCCGAAAACGGCTGGCCGCGACGGCGTCGCCGTCATTTGAGCCCAAACCACAGCGTCGCGATGCCGAGGAACGAAAAGAACCCGACGACATCCGTCACCGTGGTCACGAAAACACCCGACGAGATCGCCGGATCGGCGCGGAAGCGGTGGAGCGCGAGCGGCACCAGAATGCCGCCGAGCGCCGCGGCCAGGAGATTGCAGATCATGGCAAGACCGATCACCACACCAAGGTCGGGCACCTTGAACCACGCCACCGCTGCGACGCCGGTGATGACGGCGAAGGCCAAGCCATTGACCAAGGCGACGAGCACTTCGCGCAGAACGATGCGCCCGGCGTTGACGCTCGACAATTCATGCCGCGCCAGCGCCCGCACCACCACGGTCATGGTCTGCGTCGCGGCATTGCCGCCCTGGCTCGCCACGATCGGGGCCAATACCGCTAACGCCACCATTTTTTGCAGCTCGCCCTCGAACAGACCGAGCACCGATGACGCCAGGAAAGCGGTAGCAAGATTGACCAACAGCCAATTGAAGCGCCCACGCGCGACGAACCACACCGGATCCGACAGTTCCTCCTCGCGACCGACGCCGCCGAGGGCGCGAATGTCCTCCTCAGCCTCCTGCTCGATCACGTCGACGATGTCGTCGAAGGTGATGACGCCGACCAGTCGATCTCTCTCGTCGACGACCGGAGTGGCAACCAGGTCGTAGCGCTCGAACAAGCGCGCCACGTCTTCTTGCTCGTCGGTGACGCGGACGGCGTGCATTTCCTCGTCGATCAAGCTCGCGATCGACACCGGCCGCTTGGTGCGCAACAGCCGGTCGAGCGCAACCGTACCCTGGAGCAGGCCGGCGGCATCGGCCACATAGACCTCCCAGAAGCGGTCGGGCAGATCAGGCGTCTCGCGCAGATGGTCGATAGTGCGCCCGACCGTCCATGCCGGCGGCACGGCGATGAACTCGGTCTGCATGCGCCGACCGGCGGAGTTTTCCGGATAGAGCAGGCTGCGCGCCAGCGCGACGCGCTCGGGCGGCGGAAACCGCTCGAGAATTTCGGTCTGCTCGTCCTTCGGCAGATCCGCGAGGATGGCCACGGCATCGTCGGAATCGAGCTTGCGCACGCCTTCGGCCACCGCCTCGGGAGGCAGTTCTGCGAGGATTTGTTCACGGACGGTATCTTCGACCTCGGTCAGCGCCGTGAAATCGAAGTCCTGTCCCATCAGCCTGACCAGCGTGGGACGCAGCTCAGGCTCGAGCGCCTCGATCAGATCGCCGACGTCAGCCTGGTGCAGATCGCCCAGGAGTTCGCGTAGCGCCGCGGAATCTTCCGTCGTAATCGCCTGTTGAACGCGCTCGACAAAATCCGCGCGCACCACCCCCTCCTCGTCGCGCAGCGCGACCGAGGGCGCGGCCGCAGTCAGTTCCTTTTCTTCGAGCATCTGCGGCCTGCCGCAATGAATGGGACGAATGCGTTGGGCTTCTACGCTCGGTGCCTTAAGCTGACAATCGCGAATGAATTCGACACGGGCACCGATGGATCATCCTCTCGAGCGTTACGCGCTGCGGCCGGTGCGATCGCCGCAGGAGTGGAGCGTTTATCATGCCATTCGCCGGGATGCGATCTTCAGCGCTTTGCTGCCGGGCCAAGCCTATGACGAGCACGACCCGGACGAATTCCAGCATCGCCACCTTCCGCACGCGCTCGTCCGCGACGGTGAAATCATAGGAACGGTACGCATCGACCTCGTCGGCGAGGCCCAGGCAGGCCTTCGGCTCATCGCGATCCGCCGGGATTTGCAACGGCAAGGCCACGGCAGCGTTCTGCTGCGGCTCGCGGAACACGCCGCGCGCGGCCTCGGCAGGAACGAGATCGTCATTAATGCCCACCCGACGTCGCTGAGCTTCTATCTCGCCAATGGCTATCGCGAGGGTGAATGGCGCGACGCCAAGCCGGTGCCGGCAAACCTCATTCGGGTGGGAAAGCGATTGTCCTAGCAGGCCACGCACTCCGACTCACGCGGATGCGGCCGGGCTCCATGGGAACCTGCGGGCCAACCTGCGGCTGTAGGAAACGCTCGCCGGTTCCGTTCCATTGTTTTCGGGTTGTTCTTTACAATGAAGGATGCAACTCGGACGTGTCGGCGCGAGCGCCGGACAGGGCGACACCTTGCGCGATACCTGGCGCTCGAGCGTTGCGCCAGGCCCATTTGAGGATACGCGGTCAATCCGGATTAGGAGCTACGCTCGCCGCTCGCCTTGAGCACGCTGACGCAATCCATAGGAGCAGGGCATGAGCCACTTGGCGACAGGTTGGAGCGGGCTGCGCGCATGGAGCGCCAGCCACGACGCGGAGCTGCGGCTGTGCGTGCGGAGCACGACCGCTGCGGTGCTCACGCTCGCGGTTTCGCAGCTTTTGCATCTTCCCATTGCGCTATGGGCTGTGCTCACCGCCGTCATCCTGACGCAAATCAGCGTCGGCCGCTCGCTCAAGGCCTCGATGGATTATCTGATCACCACGCTCGGGGGTGCGATCTACGCGGGCGCGATCGGCGCGCTCGTCCCCCATGACAATCAATTTGCGGTGTTCGCGGCACTCGCGATCGCGCTGGCGCCGGCGGTTCTGCTTGCCGCGCTCTATCCACGCTTCAGCGCCGCGCCGTTCACCGCGGTTATGGTCTTCTTCGCTCCCACGATCACGCATACCGGTCCGATCGCGGCGGCCTTCGAGCGGGTGATCGAAGTTGCGGTCGGATGCGTGGTCGGCCTCGTGGTATCGCTGGTGGTGCTGCCGGCGCGCGCACACGATCTGGCGATCGAGGCGGCGACCCAGATGCTCGCGCTGATGGCGCGGTTTCTGCCCGAGCTATTCGCGCGGTTGACGCCAAGTCCGGATCGACCGGCGCTATCGGACATGCAGAGTAGGATCGGCGAAGCCCTGGGGCGGCTGGACAAGGTCGCCGCCGAGGCCGCGCACGAGCGGATCACGCGGCTCGGCGCGGAGCCCGACCATGGGCCGCTGTTGCGCACGATGCTACGGCTGCGCCACGATTTCGTCATCATCGGGCGGGCCGCCATCGCGCCGCTGCCCGGGGTATTCGGGGCGCGGCTTGCACCACACCTCGCGCGCGTGGGCGAGACGGTCGCCGACTATCTGCGCGCGAGTGGCGCCGCGCTCTCAACGCGTCAAGCTCCGCCGCCGCTCGAGGAGGTCGAAGCCGCGCTCGACGGCTACGCCGCGGAAATCGCTGCGCTGCGGCGCCAAGGTTTGACACGGGAACTGCCGGACGACACGGTCGAGCACATCTTCGCGCTCGGCTTTGCGCTCGACCAGCTGCGCCTGCACTTGCGCGATCTCGCCCGCTGCGTCGGCGAGCATGCGCCCGCGCGCAACGCCCCTGTCGTGGAGGCGGCCGTGAACGCAGGACATACGCGGCCGTAACCGGCAAGCGGCTCGCTGCCCGCGCTCGGCGCCGATTTCGCGCTTTGCAAGCCCAAGCGCCTTTGTTATAGCCGGACGCTTGCGCGAGTGGTCCCCGGTAGCTCAGCGGTAGAGCAACCGGCTGTTAACCGGTTGGTCGCTGGTTCGAATCCGGCCCGGGGAGCCAAATAAAATCAAGTCGTTAGGGGGCGTGCGCAATTAGCCGATTCAAGACCTAATTGCGTTGGGGCCACATTAGGGGCCACATCCTGCGAAACTCGCTAACAGTCGCGCTACTCTCCCATCCATTCCCGAATCTCCTGCTCCATTTCATGCTCCGGCCAACTATAGCGCAGCGGCGCCTCGCGGCAGCCGCCGTCGCAAGGCTGGAAGACCTTTCTACGCAATCATGCCGACGGCATTGCGTCGATGGATTT
>WNGJ01002643.1_pt1 | contig 32020 bp, 35 predicted proteins | sample 5400611 | NCBI WGS metagenome assembly WNGJ01 (sample SAMN13153375, study PRJNA577476) | soil metagenome | isolation source: 40 cm soil or saprolite under Garry oak tree replicate 1 | place: USA:California | collected 2016-06-15
GGCATCTTCCTGGCTCTTGGCTGGGCGGCTCAGAACTCGAACGTCACCCTGTTCGGCCTGCTCCTCGCGACAGTGGTGGCTGCGCTCGGGGTGCAGCAGCTGCTGCAGGACTACGTCTCCGGCTACTACATCCTGCTCGAGCGCCACATCAGGATCGGGGATCGCGTCACGTTCGACTCGCAGTCCGGCACCATCACCGACGTCCGCCTTCGCGTCACGCTGATCAAGAGCGACCAAGGGGACCTCATCGTGGTGCCGAACTCGGAGCTGTTCACCAAGCCGGTGACGGTCCATGGGTCGAGCTCCACGATCGACGCTAGGACAGCGCCCCCAAAGTAATCCGGAACATCGCATCGAGCTCGCGGTTATCGAGCTCGGATTCCTCGGCCAGCAGCTCACGGATCATCTGCGAGGCCAGGTCGACGTGGATGCCGGAGGCCACCTGCGTCGCGAGCGAGCGCAGGTGATAGGTATGGTCGGGACGGTCTGAGGAATCCTCGAGCCGCACCTTGACCTGGTCCAGCTGGACAAACTCCGACCAGCGCTTGACTTCGGCCGCGCCGGTTTCCGGCGCGTCGGACAGGTGCAGGCAGTTGAGGCCGCCGAAGATTCCGTAACGCTCCCGAAGTGAGCCGGGCCGCGACTTCGCGATCTGGGTTTCGCCGAGGTCATAACGCATCTGCTTCAGGGATTCCGCCGATGCCGTGATGCGCCCGACGACGACCGGCAGCGCGGTCATGAAGTCGACCAGCCAGGGAAAAAACGGTCTGCCCTGCAGGAAGTCGTAGTGCCCCTCGATGAGAGCCGCGGGCGGCTGAAACCACTCCAACGACTCGACCTTCCACTCGCGCTCGGAGGAGAGCCAGGTCCAGACTCCCGCGCGCGCCGCAAGCCGATACGCGGCATCAGGTTTGAAGATGAGGAGCGCGTCAGCCAACGGTCACGTGGCACGAACATCCCGGATAGTCCGGACTATCCGGCCTCGTCTGACCCCGAAACGCCAGATAGTCCGGACTAACCGCGTATGAGGCGGACATGCTCGAGCTATTTTGCCGGGTGGCGGTCGCGGGGGTTGGGCGAGTACACCTTGCGGCTCTTCAACTTCTCCGGCATGTGCACCTGGTCGGCGACCCCGCCCTCGTAATCGTGCGCGTACCTGTAGTCGCGCCCGTAACCCATCGACTTCATCAAACCGGTCGGTGCGTTGCGAAGATGCATCGGCACCGGCTCGTTGCCCGTCTCCTGGATCAGCTCGCGCGCCGCGCCGTAGGAGGTGAGCGCCGAGTTGGATTTCGGCGCCAGCGCGAGGTACAGCGCGGCCTCGGTCAGCGGAAGCACCGCCTCCGGCATCCCCACGAAATGCGCCGCTTGCTGAGCGGCGACCGCGACCGGCAGCGCCTGCGGGTCGGCAAGGCCGATGTCTTCCGCGGCCAGGATGACCAGCCGCCGCGCGACGAACATCACGTCCTCACCCGCCTCGAGCATGCGGGCCATCCAGTAGACGGCGGCGTCGGGATCGCTGCCGCGGACGCTCTTGATGAGCGCCGAGACGATGTCGTAGTGCTGGTCGCCCGCGCGGTCGTACAGCAGGTGCCGCTGCTGCATGGCGCCCTCGACGTTCTCCAGCGTGATCGCGCCCTCGCCCGCGAGAGCCGCGGCCGCCTCGAGTCCGTTCAGCGCCACCCGAGCGTCGCCGCGCGCGACCTCGAGCAACGCGTCGAGCGCGTCATCTCCGATACGAGCTTGCAGCTGCTGCACCCCCCGGTCCACGACGTTTTTCAGCTCCTCTCGGTTCAGCTGTTCCAGGCGGAAGACGCGGCTTCGCGAGAGTAGCGGAGAGATGACCTCGAAAGACGGGTTCTCCGTGGTCGCGCCGATGAGCGTCACCGTCCCGTCCTCGACGTGGGGAAGGATGGCGTCCTGCTGCGCCTTGTTGAAGCGGTGGATCTCGTCGATGAAAAGCACGGTGCGCAAACCCGCGCGCCGGTGGACCTTCGCCTCGGCGACCACCTTGCGCAGGTCGGCGACTCCAGCCGTCACCGCCGACATCGCGACCATGCGTGCGCTCGTCTCGCTCGCGAGCAGCCCCGCCAGGGTCGTCTTGCCGCTTCCCGGCGGGCCCCAGAGGATGATGCTGGGCAGGTTTCCGCTGCGCGTCAGCTGGCGCAGAACGTCGACCACCTTGTCCTGGCCGACCATGTGCTCGAACTTTTTCGGCCGCAACCGGGTGGCCAGCGGCGCCTGTGGCTCGGCTCCTGCCGGCAGGGGAAAGAGCTCCGTTTGATCTGCCATCGATCTTGATTCTGACCGCAGCCCTGGTTTGCCGAGACCGAGATCGCGGCCCTGTCCCTAGAATTCGGCCCCATGACTACCTGCTGGTACTGCAGCTCGGAGGTTCCCGAGACTTCCCAGTACTGCCCCAGCTGTGGCCACAGCCAGACCGACCGGACCTCAAGCCCGCTTTTTGGCGTGGTCGACCCGACGACCGGGATCTGGAACTCGAAGTTCGTCAACGCGCTGGTCGGCCAGGAGGCCAACCGTGCCGTGCGCTACCACCGGCCGCTGTCGGTGCTCCTGATCGAGCTCGACCATGCGGAGCACATCCACAAGGAGCTGGAGCAGATCCAGGTCGAGGGGTTGCTCCGAGAGATGGCCGAACGGCTGGGCCAGGCCATCCGCGACACCGACACGGTCGGGTTTCTCGACGCCGACGGACCACCGCATTTCGCGATCGTCCTGCCCGAGACCGACGAGCAGGGCGCGGCGCTGGCGGCCGACAAGATCCGGCGCTCGATCGCCTCACACGACTTCGGCACGACCGGCTCGTGGAAGCGCATCACCGTCAGCGGCGGCGCCGCCACAATCGACGCCGGCTACCGGCCGGCGGACGAGGCCGGCCTCATGAACCGCCGCGAGTACACCGGCAACCTTCTGCGCGAGGCTTACCAGGCGCTGGACTCGGGCCGCTCCGCGGGGACCAACCGAACCACGGTCGGCGCCTACCGACGCTAGGCACGCACTGAACCGGTTCTACCTGATCCGGCACGCGGACGTCGAGAACCCGCATCGCCTGCTGTACGGGCACCTCCCAGGCTTCCGTCTCAGCGCGCTCGGGCGCGCACAGTCCGCGGCCGTTGGCGAGAGCCTGAGGTCCGCCGCCGTGAGGCGCATCGTCCACAGCCCGCTGGATCGGGCAAAAGAGACAGCTGAGATCATCGGCCAGGCGCTGACACCTCCTCCGATCCTGGAGTCCGACTTCGACCTTCGCGAGTCTGACTTTTCGCGTTACCTGCAGGGGGTGCCCTACTGGCAGATTCCTGTTCGTCGCCCGCTGTGGCTGGTACACAAAGCAAAGCGGGGCCTGCTGCCGGGCGACGAGTCGATCGAGGTGATGGGCGGACGCATTCTGCGCATGGTGCGCCGGCTCGCGCGTGAGCATCCCGGAGACACGATGGCGCTCATCAGTCACGCCGATCCTCTGGATGCCGCCTGGATCCTGCTCGATGGACGTCCGCAGAACGAGCGCGAGATGCATCGCAAACAACTCCAGAAGGCCGGGATGTTGCAGCTGGACATGGACGGTGAGACGGCCAAAGCCTGGGAGTATATTCCGGCGCCCAAGGTGGAAGCGCCGGCTACCGCGGCAGCCTGACGCCGCGTGAGGCGATTTCCGAACGGCTTCCTCTGGGGCACTTCCAGCGCCGCGCACCAGGTCGAAGGCGACAACCGGAACTGCGATTGGTGGGAGTGGGAGCAGCAACGCGGACGCATCGCGAACGGCGACACATCCGCGATCGCCTGCGACAGCTACCGGCGCTACCGCGAAGACATCGAGCTGCTGCGTGATCTGAGGCAGAACGCCCACCGGCTTTCCGTCGAGTGGTCGCGGATCGAGCCGTCCGAGGGGGTCTTCGACCCGCGCCAGATACGCCACTACCGAGACGTGCTGGGAGAGATGCGCGAGCAGGGAATTGCGCCGATGGTCACGCTGCACCATTTCACCAACCCACTCTGGTTTGTGCGCAAAGGTGGCTGGACGTCGCCCGACGCGGCGCGGGCGTTCATCCCGTTCGTGCATCGCGTCATCGACGAGCTCGGCGACCTCGTGGACATGTGGTGCACGATCAACGAGCCGAGCATCTACGCCGCAAACGGGTGGATCACCGGCGAATTTCCGCCCGGTCGCCATGGCGACCTCGCCGCGCAGTACCGCGTGACGCGCAACATGCATCGCGCCCACGAGCTGGCGTACGCACTGATCAAGCGCCGGTGGCCCGACGCCCAGGTGGGCTTGTCGCATCACAAGTTCCTGTTCCTACCGGGCTCGTCGAAACGCAGGGATCGCCTCGCGGCGCGCCTGGTCCAGGCGGTGAGCGACCGGTGGCCAACCGGACCCGGACGGTTGCGACCGATCGTCGAAGCGACGAGCGACTACATCGGCATCGCCCACTACTGGGGTCAGATGTGCGCCTTCGATCCCCGGCGACCCGAAAGCCAGTTCATCCGGCGGTTCAATCCGCCAGGTCCAGTGAACGAGATGGGCTTTGTCTCAGATCCCTCGTGGATGCGCGGTGTGCTCAAGGAGCTGGGGAAGTATCGAAAACCCGTTTATGTGATCGAGAACGGGCTCGCTACCGTGGACGACGCGCGGCGTGAGCAATACCTCATCGACGTGCTGGGCGAGGTGCATGCGGCGATCGAGGACGGGGTCGACGTCCGCGGCTACTTCCACTGGAGCAACCTCGACAACTTCGAGTGGGCGCGGGGATACTCGTGCCACTTCGGGCTCATCGCGGTCGACCGCAAGACGCTGGAGCGGACGGTCAAGCCGAGCGGCCGCCTGTACGCCCGGATCGCCACCGCGAACGCGCTGCAGTCCTAGTGTCTCGGGGTCGCAACACTAACTAGACTCACCTGCGTGACCCGGCGATCGGTCTTGCTTGGGGCTGTGGCGATCGTCCTCGGCTCCGTTCTCATGCTCTCTCTCTTCTGGGGACTTCAGCACGCCGCCGTATCCAACCCGCCTGTGCTCGGCCGCGCCGCTCCGGTCCTCGCCATCCAGCCCGCCGCAGGCGACCGGATCAGCGTCTCCGACCTGCGCGGCAAGCCCGTCGTCCTGAATTTCTGGGCCTCCTGGTGCGGGCCTTGCGTGGAGGAGGGCGGCCTGCTCGCGACTGCTTCGAGCGCCAATCCTCACGTGGCGTTCGTGGGCGCCGACAACCGGGACACGCCGGGGGCCTTCGAAGCGTTCGAGAAGGTGCACCCGCATCCGTATCCGGCAGGTCCGATCGTCAACGGCTCCTATCAGTCCTATGGTGTGGCCGGGCTGCCCGCCACCTTTTTCATCGACTCCGACGGCACCGTCGTCGCCTCGTTCATCGGCCCGCTCGATGCGAACACGCTCGGCCACTATCTCGGGCTGATATCCGCGTGACGATGGCGCTGAAGTGGGGCGTCCCTGTCGCTGTGGTCGCGGCCTGCGTCGGGTACCTGATCTACGCCGCTTCGGGCGGATCGAGCGAGTACTACCTGACCGTCTCCGAGCTGCAAGCCCACGCGCAGCCGGGTGACGTGCGCGTCGCGGGCGTGGTCCAGGACGACGTGCAGAAAAGCCAGGGAGGGCTGCACGTGACGTTCACCGAGAAGGACGGGACGGCGTCGATGCCCGTGGAGTACTCGGGCGCGCTGCCTGACATCTTCAAGCCCGGCATCACCGTCGTCGCGGAGGGACGGCTGGGAACCGACGGCGTCTTCCACGCGACGACGCTGCTCGCGAAGTGCCCCTCGCGGTTCTCCACGCAGCCTTACACGTCGTGATCGGAGGATCACGGCGCCGAAGCTCCTTGCACCTTCGCGCCCTCGGCGGCCGGGCGCCGGACCACCCCACGAAATCTGACGATTTCGCGGGGACCCCGGTATGGGCGCTGAAGCCGGCGTCAGGGGGCCCGGCGCGTCGTCGTCACGCAGCTTCGGCTGCGCTCCTCCTAGCGCCACCCCTTCCTTGGCTCCGGCCGCCGATGCCGCGAAATGTGCGGCGGATCTCGGCGTCGTGATCCTCGGTTATCTCGGCGCGGGGGCTCTGTTGGCCGGACTGGTGCTCGCCGGATTCTCCGCGCTGCTGTCCTTCTGGGCCGGCGTTCGGGAGAGCCCGGTCTTCATCCAGGTCGCGCGGCGCGCGTTCTACGCGGCCGCCGGGATGACGGTGCTGGCGTCGGTGCTGCTCGAAGCCGCCCTGCTCACGCATGACTTCTCGCTCGCCTACGTGGCCGAGCACACCGACCTCGCGACGCCGATGGCCCTCGTCGCGGCGGGCTTCTATGGCGGCCAGGAAGGATCACTTCTTTACTGGACGCTCATCCTCGGCGTCCTGGGCAGCGCCTCGCTCCTCGCAAGCGCCCGGCTCGGCGAGCGTCTCGCCGCGTATGCCGCGGGGATCCTCGCGGCGATCCTCAGCTTCTTCCTTTTTGTCCTGGCCGTGGTGGCGAGTCCGTTCGAGCTGCTTTCGGCCACGCCACCTGACGGCCTCGGCCTGAATCCGATCCTGCGCGACGGCGGAATGCTGATCCATCCGCCGGTCGTCCTGGCCGGGTTTGCCTCCTTCGCCATCCCGTTCGCCTTTGCGGGCGCGGCCTTGATGGCCGGACGCGTGGACGCGTCATGGATCCGGCACACGCGACGGTTCGCGCTGCTCGCGTGGAGCCTGCAGACCTCCGGCCTCTTGCTCGGCATGTGGTGGGCTTACCACGTGCTGGGATGGGGCGGTTACTGGGGATGGGACCCGGTCGAGAACGTGGCGCTCATGCCGTGGCTCGCCACCACGGCCTACCTGCACTCGGCGCAGGTCCAGGAGAAGCGAGGACGGATGCGCGCGTGGAATTTCGGGTTGGTCATCCTGGCGTTCCTGCTCGTTGTGTTCGGCACGTTCATCGTGCGCAGCGGCGTCGTCCCGTCGGTGCACACGTTCGCGATCAGCGCGATCGGGCCCTGGTTTCTCGCATTCCTCGGGATCTGCATCGTTTTCTCTGCCTCGCTGCTCGCTTTGCGCGCAGGAGGCTTTGCGGCGGCCACTTCCCCCGCGGCTCCGGTCTCCCGCGAGGGCGCCTTCGTCCTTCAGAACCTGCTGCTGATCGGAGTCGTCGCAGTCGTGATGTGGGGGACCATCCTTCCGCTGGTATCGGGAATGTTCGGCGGGATGCGCGTCGTCAGCACCTCGTACTACGAGCGCGCCGCGGCGCCGCTGCTGGCGGCGATCCTGGCGCTGATGGCCGCCGGGCCGCTTCTCCCATGGCGCCGTGCGGGAGCGCCGACCCTGCGCGCGCTGAGGTGGCCTGCCTCTGCCGCAGTGATTCTTGGCATCGGCCTGGTCGCAGCGGGCGTGCGGTCGGTGCCGGCTCTCATCGCGGTGCCTCTCGCGGCAGGCGCGGCGACGACGGTGTTGACGGAGTACGGCCGGGCCGTGCTGAAGAAACCCGACGTCCTGCTTCGCAAGAGGCGCAGGTACGGCGCCTACCTGGCGCACCTCGGGCTGCTCGTGGCCGCGGTCGGCATCGCCGCGTCGCAGCTTGGCCAGCAGGAGAAGGACGTGACGCTGGCGCCCGGCCAGCAGGTGACGGTCGCCGGCTACACGCTCACCTACACCGGCTCCGAGCAGAGGCAGCTCGCCGACCACACCGAGCTCGTCGCCGGGATGCGCTTCGGCGACCAGACGCTCGAGCCGTCGCGGGCGACGTATGCCGGTCTGGGCGGGCAGGCGCTTACCCACGTCGCGATCACAACGACTCCGATCGGCGACGTTTACGTCGTTCTCGCGGCGGCCGGAGCGGACGGCTCGGCCTCCTTCCGCGTGTTCGTCAATCCGCTGGTGACCTGGATCTGGGCCGGCGGCGCGGTGATCATCCTCGGGGTCATCCTCGGCAACGCAGGGGAGGGCAGCCTGGCGGCGGAGTTGGCAAGGCGCCGCATCCCGATTACGCTCCCCGTGTAGGCATGGCGATCATCGTCGCGACGCTGCTCCTGTTCCTGGCCGGTCCGTTTGTGCTCTGGCCGCTGATCAAGACGCCGGACGAGCCCCTTTCCTCGGCTGCGCCGAAGACCTCGCCATGAATGGGGAGGACCTAGCCCTGTGAGCGTCATCGTCGCCAACGGGCTCACGCATTGGTTCGGAGGCGACCACGCCCTCGACAGCGTGGACCTGGTGGTCGACACGGGCGAGCATGTCGCGGTCCTGGGCGAGAACGGCGCGGGCAAGACGACGCTGCTCCGCATCCTCGCCACCGCGATGCGCCCCACGTCGGGGCGCCTGGAGATCGCCGGCCTCGACGCGTATCGAGAGCGACGTCGCCTCCGCCACTACCTCGGCTATGCGGGCCACGCGCTTGGCCTCTATCCGGCGCTGACGGCCGCCGAAAACCTGGAGTTCTTCTGCGAGCTGCAGGGTTCTCCGCGGTCGCGGATCGACGAGGTGCTCGAAGCGGTTGGCCTCCTGCGCGAGGCTGGCCGCCGCGCCGGCCTGCTCTCGCGCGGAATGCAGCAGCGCCTCGCGATCGGGCGCGCCATCCTGCACGACCCTCGCCTCCTCATCCTCGACGAGCCCGACGCAAGCCTTGGCGCCGACGCCGCCGACCTGCTCACGCGCGCCATGGACACAAGGACGGTCGTCCTCGCGACGCACGACCGGGCGCTGGCCAACAGGCTGTGCCCGCGAACGCTCGAGCTTCGCCACGGCCGCTCGGTCGGCACAGCGACCCGGCTCCGCGTGGTCAAGTGAACCCGTTCAACGTCGCCGTCGCGGTCGCCCGCAAGGACCTGAGGTCCGAATGGCGCACGCGGGAGATGGTGCCGGCGCTGGCGCAGTTCATCATTCTCGCCCTCCTCATCGCCAACTTCGGATTCCAGATCGACTCTCGCAATGCGTCATCGATCGCGCCCGGCGTCCTGTGGCTCGCGCTCGTCTTTGCCGGCCTCGTGGCGTTCGGTCGCACGTTCGCCGCGGAGCGGGACCAGGCCTCGCTCGAGGCGATGCTCCTGACACGCGCCTCGCCGGTCGCCATCTTCGCGGGTAAGGCGATCGCGGCCGCGTTGCTGCTCGTCGTGTGTGAGGCGGTGATGCTGCCGGCACTCTCGCTCTTCTTCGGCACGCCGCTGGGCGTGGACATGGTGGTCGCGGTCCTGCTCGCGACCATCGGCATGGCAGCGCTGGGCTGCCTCTTTGCCGCGCTGGTGGCGCGCGTTCGCGCCCGCGAGCTGCTGCTTCCGCTGCTCACGCTGCCGCTGTGGATTCCATTCATCATCGCGGGCGGCCAGGCGGTGCAGTCGGCGATGGGCCTGCCTGGCAGTTACCAGGAGGCGATCGGCCTGCTCATCGACTTCGACATACTTTTCGTGGTGCTCACGTCTCTCGCCGCACGATTCGTGCTCGATGAATAGATACGAAAAGGCGGGCGCCGGGGCCGTGGCGCTGATGCTGGTGGCGGGCGCGGCGATCTTTCTCTACGCGCCGACCGACTACCTCCAGGGCCCCGTGCAGCGGATCTTCTACCTGCACGTGAGCTCGGCGATCGCCGCCTATGGATGCTTCGCGGTCGTGCTGGTCGGCGGCATCATCTACCTGCGCGCGGAGAACCCAGTCGCGGATCGCTTCGCGCGTGCGGGCGCTCTCGTCGGCCTCGTGTTCACAACGGTGACACTGGTCATGGGGATGCTGTGGGCGAAGCCCATCTGGAACACTTTCTGGACCTGGGACGCGCGGCTGACGTCGACGCTGGTGCTCTGGATGATCTACGCCGGTTACCTGCTCGTCCGCCGGCTTGCCGATCCTGGAAGACAGTCGGCGCGACTCGCTGCGGTGGTCGGCATCTTCGGCTTCGTCGACGTGCCAGTGGTGCACTTCAGCGTCACGTGGTGGCGCACCGTGCATCCGGGTCCGATCATCGTGAACGACGCGCTGCCGCCGCAGATGCTCGCGACATTCTTCTTCACCCTGGCCTGCACGCTCGTCCTGGCCGGCCTGATGATCGCGATCCGCTACCGGATCGAGACCCTGCTGGACGCGGCGCAGAACGTATCCGAACCCGCGAAGATCATCGCCACGGCCCGAGAGCCGGAGACCGCGCGATGACGTTCGTCAGCGATGCCAGCTCGGCTGCATATCTCGCCGTCGCGTACGTGTTCGCGGTCGTGTTGCTGGGCGGTTACCTCGGCTGGTCACTCCGCAAGCTGCGTCAGCTAGAACGCATTCAGAAAGGCCCATCCATATCGGGCTTGCCCCCAAAGCAGTAATCGTCGGCGCCGGGCCAGCCGGCGACGCGGCCGCGGCGGGTCTTCGCGACGCGGGCTTTGACGGCGAGATCATGCTGGTCGGCGCGGAGCCCCAGCTGCCCTACGAGCGGCCGCATCTGTCGAAGGGTTATCTCGCCGGGACAGTACCGCCTGATCGACTTCCGCTACGCCCCGCCGAGCAGTACCGGGAGCTGCAGGTCGACCTCGTGCTCGGCGACCGCGTCATCGACGTTGGCGTGGAGAAGCGGCGCGCGATTCTCGAGAGTGGAAGAGAGGTCGCATGGGACGTGCTTTGCATCGCCACCGGCTCGCGGGCACGGCCGCTGCCGGGCTTCGAGCGTGCCATCTATCTCCGCGAGCTGCCGGCGGCGGCAAAGCTTCGCGCTCTGATCGATCGCTCGCAAGCGCTGGACATCGTCGGCGCGGGATTCATCGGCTGCGAGGTGGCTGCCGTGGCGCGCCAGAAAGGATGCGAGGTACGAGTCTTCGAAGCTTTGACGCAGCCGCTGGTCCGCGTGCTCGGCACAGACGTCGGCGCGTTCATCGCCGGTGTACACAAGGGCCATGGCGTGGGCCTGACTCTCGACGCTCAAGAGCCGTCGACGGCAGATCTGGTTGCGGTCGGATCGCTTCCCAACGCGGAGCTCGCCGAGAAGGCCGGGCTGAAGGTGGATCGCGGGATCGCGGTCGACGACCTGGGGCATACCTCCGCCCCCGATGTGTTCGCGGCAGGTGACGTGACGCGCTTCTTTCATCCGTTGTTCGAGGTGCCGATTCGCGTCGAGCATTTTCAAACCGCCCAGAGGCAAGGCTTCGCGGTGGGGCACGCGATGGCGGGTGTGAGCGACCCCTATCGCGAGGTGCCGTGGTTCTGGTCGGACCAGTACGACCTCAACCTTCAGTACATCGGTGCCGGCCTGCCCTGGGATGAAACCGTGATCCGCGGCGAGCTTGGCCGGCCGCCGTTCACGGTCTTCTACCTCAGCGCCGGACGCCTCATCGCCGCCGCTGGAGTCAACGACCACCACACGGTCGCGCGCGCCCGTCGCGTGATCGAACGACGCAAGGACGTCAGCCCTCAGCAGCTGGCGGATCCGAAGCTCGATCTGCGTCGATTGCTTGCCTGAGCTTCGGCGCGAGCCCGTAGACGATGCGCTCGGTCAGACCCCAGACCACGCTCTCCTCGTGCGCGAGGTAGCGAAAACGCCAGGCGTCCTCTGAGACCTGCCACGCGCTGTCGTCGAGGAGCCTATCGAGGGTGATCGCCAAAACGCCTTCGAGCTCGCTCGTGTCGTGGACGAACGACTCGACGGGAGCGGGAAGGAACGCGACGAACGGCACCACCGAGAAGTTGGTGACCGACGCGTAGATCGTGTCGCCCGCTCCCATCGGCACCAGGCGGCCAAGCGGGATGCCGATCTCCTCGAAGACCTCGCGCTCGGCAGCCTGCCAGGCAGACTCGCCAGGGTGGACGCCGCCCCCCGGGAGGGCGACCTGTCCCGGATGATCCCTCAGGTCGACCCGGCGCCGGACGAAGGGCACCATCCAATGTCCGGCCTGCCGATAGAGGACGAACACCACCGCCGCCTGCCGGGCTCCTTTCCTGAACTCGCCCCAGCCGTCGATCGGCTTGAACAGGCGGGCGAGCCGGTCGAGAAAAGGGTCCGCGAGCTGGCTCACGAGAGCCGGTAAGCTTGGAAAGGTAGCTGGCCATGATTGACCACACCAACAGCCGGATCGAGCAGCAGCAGAAGGTGCTCCGGCGGGAGAACCGCCGGCGCTATGCCTTCCTGCGGATGCTGCAGGCCACCGACCGGATGCTCTGGCGCCTCGAGGAGATGAACCGGGACGGGGTTCGCACCGTGCCGAAGCGGGTCCGCGCCGAGATCCGCGAGGTCGTCGGGACGATGCCGGATCATGTCGCCGAGCCTCTGCGGGATAGCGGCCACGTCCAGGACACGCTGGACAGCCTGTTCGAGGTCCAGGAACGCCTTTTCAGGTGGCGGTACCCCGACTGGCATGACTTCGATCCCGAGGGCGACGAGCTGGGAATCGTCGCGAGCTGAGCAGTCCGCCGAAAAGCGATCGACGGATCTGCGTCGCCCATTTCGGCCGAATGCCGTTGTCAGCTCCTGCGCTCCTCGCTCATGCATGCACGATGCGCTCGCTGCGGTGCTCGTCGCTTCCTAGGCCTCGGCCGCCTGGCCGCCGCAGCTCTCGCCGATCGTTTCCGGCGGCCTGCTAGGCCCCACTCGCGACGGTAAGGAGCAGGTCCGTCGCGAAAGCGGTCAGAAACCCGGACAGCAGCCCCCAGGCGAAGGTGGTCGGCGTGCTGATGCGGCGCCCGAGGTTGAAAAGCTCGTTCAGCACGTAGAGCAGCGCCCCGGCGGCGACCGCCAGGAACGCGATCGAGAAGTAGTTCGAGTTCGCCAGGTACCCGATCCAGGTGCCGAGGAAGGTGGGTCCACCGCCGATCAGCCCGGTCAGGCCCAGGAACCCCCACGAGGCCCGGTGGGTGTCGGTCGTCATTGGGGCCGCGATGCCAAAGCCCTCGGTGATGTTGTGCAGGGCAAACCCCACCGCGAGCACGCCCGTGAACGCGATCGCCCCGACGTGGGCGGATTCTCCGATCGCGAGCCCTTCGGACAGGTTGTGGAGGCCAAGCCCGGTGGCGATCGCCAGGGAAAGGGAGCGAGGGCTCGGAGTCGCGGTGCCGTGGCGGAGGTGGCTGAAGACGGAGCGATTGAAGTAGACCAGGCCGAGGAGGCCAACCCCGATCCCGCCGGCGAAGATGACCGCCATGGCGGCGAAAGGTCCGCCGTTGCCCTGCTTGATCGCCGCCTCGACCGGACCAGCGGCGTGGGTGAGGATGTCCCAGAGCAGGAAAACCAGGATTCCCGTCGCGAATGCGTTCAGGAACCCCTGCACCTGCTTCGGCAGGCCGTGCATCCGCGCGACCGGAAGGCCCAGGAAGATGGTGGCGCCGGCCACCGCACCCAGAGCCACGGCGGTGCCTTGGCTCATAGTTGTCCCTGTAGGTTAGTACGCATAAAACATGCAGTTAGTCCAGTCTAACAACGCAACTCACGAGCCTTCCGAGGTGGTCTCCCGCTACCTGGAGGCGATCTACTACATGTGGTCCGAGAACGAACCCCTGCGGAGCGCCCGCCTGGCCGATTGGCTCGGCGTCAGCCGGCCAACGGTGGCCGTCGGCCTTCGCCGGATGACCCGCGACGGACTGGTCCGGATGAACGCCCGCAAGGAGATCGAGCTGACCGCCGCCGGTATGAGCGCCGCCGAGTCGATCGTGCGCCGCCACCGGATCATGGAGCGCTGGCTGACCGACGGGCTTGGCCTCGACTGGGTCACGGCGGACGCCGAGGCGGCTCGTCTCGAGCACGCCGTGTCCGACGTCGTGGAGCGCCGTCTCTATGAGGTGCTCGGCCGGCCCGCCACCTGCCCACACGGCAATCCGATCCCCGGTTACTCCGAGGCCTCACCCCGCGAGATAAGGGTGTCCTCGCTCCGGGCCGGGGCCCGGGCGACCATCACGCGGGTGTCCGAGGTCGCCGAGCGCGAGGCCCCGCGGCTGCTTGCCTACCTCGACCAACGCGACCTGACACCGGGCAGGGAGATATCTGTTTTGGAAGCCGACGAGGTGGCTCTGACGACGCACCACTAGTCGAGTCTCTCAGCAACATGTATTTCGTACGCGGAGCCATCGATGGCAAGGCCGACGACCACTTTGTGCGAGAGAGGATCGCGATGCTGATCTGGTGCCCGCGCTGCTGACTCTGACCATGCTCGCGATCTGGCTTCAGGCTGCCCTCATGCTGGCAATCGGTCTCCCCGCACTGCTGATCGGTCTGTGGCTTTACGCCGAGCGGCGCCGGCCTTCGAGCGACAAGGGTGAGGAAAGGAATGCCTAGCTGGGATCACGTCGTAGAGGCGGCAAACGACTTCGCATTCGCGAAGGCGATGGCAAGCACAGACGGTGAGGGACAGGCGCGCAACAACCGCCGGCGATTCGCAGCCGCTGCCTGGATACCGGGCGCGATCCTGGTCGCGTACCTCGCCGGATCGCAGGAGAGCTGGGCGATCGCCGTGGTGGGATTTGGGGTGCTCCTGGCGGGCATGTACGTGTACGCGGAGCGGCCACGTTTCGGGAGAAAGTCGTAGGCCTTTCCGGAAGGCCCATGACCCCTAAGCAAACCTAGGCCGGCTGAGGCGAGGTGCAGAAAGCGCACCGCCGCGCGCCGATCGGGATCTCACTAAGGCACTCGGCGCACTTCTTCGTGGTGGGGTCGGCGGGCGGCTCCTTCCGGGACCGCGCGATCAGCGCATTGATCGGTACGACCACAAAGAAGTACACGATCAAAGCAATCACGAGAAAGGCGATCACTGCGTTCAGAAACAGATAGACGGGAAACTGGACGCCGTTGATGAAGAACGACATGCCGCCGAACACGTCGTGCTTGCCGAAGATCACGGCGATGAGCGGGCCGATGATCGCGTTGGTGAACGCCAAAACGACCTGGACGAATGCGGTCCCGATCACCACGGCCACGGCGAGATCGACCACGTTTCCGCGGAGTAGAAACGCCCTGAACCCTTTCATCTGACCCTCCTCATCCGTCCGAGACCGACAGCACGACTTTGCCGAACTGCTCCGCCGAATCGAGCCGCTCCAGGGCCGCCTGAACGTCGGACAGCGGATAGACGCTGTCGACCACCGGTCGCAGGCCTCCGTCGATGGCATCGAGCACCGCCTGAAACTCGTCCACGTTGCCCATCGTCGAGCCGAGCAGGTCCATCTGGCCCCAGAAGAGACGCGGCATGGTGATTTCCGCCTTGACTCCTGAGGTCGATCCGCACAGCACCACGCGGCCACCCATCACCACCGAGCGCATCGACTCGCCCAGCGTCGCGGGACCGACGTGCTCGAAGACGACGTCCACGCCGCCGTCCGTCGCTTCGCGCACCGGCTTGCTGAACTCGCTCGAGTCGAACACCGCTTCCGCGCCGATCTCCAGCGCGCGTTTGCGCTTGGCCTCGGAACGGCTTGTGGCGAAGACGCGCGCGCCCAGGTGCCTGGCGATCCTGATCGCCGCCACGGCCACGCCGGCGCTCGCTCCGACGACGAGCACCTTCTCGCCGGGCTGCAGGCGAGCCCGGGTGGTGAGCATGCGCCAGGCCGTCAAGAAGGTGAGCGGAAACGCGGCCGTTTCCTCCCATGAGAGCCCCTTCGGCTTGCGAAAAACGTTGCGCGCGTCGACGTGGAGCAATTCGCAAGCCGTGCCGTCCGAGTGCTCGCCGATCACGCCGAACCGCGCGCACCTGACGTTCTGACCTGAGCGGCACCATTCGCACTCCCAATCGCAGACGACGGGGTACACGACGACCTCGTCGCCGGGCCTCCACGAAGGGTCGCCGGACGCCTGGACGACGCCGGCTCCGTCGGCCGCGATCACCCGGGGCGGGGTCACTTTCTGCGCGCCGTGGGCCAGGAAAAGGTCGAGATGGTTGATCGAAGCGGCGCGGATGGCGATCGCGACGGCGCCGGGAACGGGGTCGGTTGAGGGCCAGTTTCTCACGTGAACGCCGGCCGGGCCAATCGGCTCCTCGAACACGGCCGCCCGGCCCTGGCTCAAAACGGCGATCTGATGTGCGGGGGGCGGGGTCATTTGCGAAACTTAACCAAAACTAGGGCAGGTCGTTGGGGCGCAACCCTATCGTGAGCAATTCCGTTTCTAAGGCTATGCGGGTTTTTGCTTTTCTGATCTCCCTGGGCTGTTTGCTTTTCTTTGCGCTGCCGGCGCAGGCGCATTCCGCGCTGCCGCCCGGCCATGCGCCGGGCAAGTACACCCGTTGGGCGTACCCGAGCCAGATAGCCTACGGCCCGCTCGAGGACGGCACCGCCAGCCTCCGTGAAGCCGCCTCGCCCAGCGCTTTCATGACGCTCCCCTTCATGGGTCCCCACTACATCACCTCGATCTTCGACCACTGCGGGCCGAACTACAACGTCAGCGGCCGGGTCTGCCGGTACGACGGCGTGGTCGCCTCCGCCAGGGTCGGCGGGCCTGATCCCGGCTTTGGCGCCGGCTACGCCCAGACGCCCGGCCTGCAGGACTACCTCTACTACTCCGGCCACGACGGCTACGACTACGGCCTGTACTACGAGCCGGTGGCGGCTGCCGCGCCGGGGCGCGTGATCCTCGCCAACTGGCTCGTGCCCGGGTGCCACACGTGTCTTTCCGGGCAGACGGTCGAGATCGATCACGGCAATGGCTTGATGACCTTCTACGGACACCTTGGGCACATCGGTGTCGCGAAAGGCCAGTACGTCGAGCGGGGCCAGGTGATCGGGATCTCGGGAATGACCGGGACCGCGACCGGCCCGCACCTTCACTTCGGGGTGTACAAGCTGAACGGCGGCGGGCCGGTCGATCCGTACGGTTGGTCGGGCGGCGGGACGGACCCGTACGCCAGGGACATGGGCGACCTGTGGCTTGGCGGCTCTCCGCGGTTCGCGTCGGTCCCGATGCCCAACGTCACGCTCAACGCAACTTCGTCTCAGGATGATCCGTCCACGATCCATGTCTCGTGGTGGACGCCCGGGAGCTCGCGCTTCACGGTCTACGTTGTAACGCAGGACGGCGCGCGCAAGCTGTGGAAGTCCAACCAGGGCAGCCGCTCGGCGACGTTTGTGGGCAAGCCGGGCCAGACCTACTGGTTCTGGGCTTCCGCGACGTCGTCGCTCGGCTGGACAGGCGGCGGTGGCTCGCCGGTGATGACCGTGCCGCATCTGAACCACGGACAAGTGTCCGACTAGACTCCACTCGGTGATCGCGGAGGCGCTCCACGGCAAGACCATCCTGGTCACCGGCAGCACAGGGTTCCTCGGCAAGTCGATCGTCGAGAAATGCCTGCGCTCGATCCCGGAGGTCGGGCGCATCTACCTCGCGATCCGCTCCAGCGCCCGCAGGCCGGCCGCCGAACGGCTCGACCGCGAGGTGCTTTCCAGCCCGGCCTTCAAGCGCCTGAGAGAGGAGCTGGGGGACGAGGTGTTCACCAGGCTCGCCGCCGACAAGCTCGCAGTGATCGAGATCGACCTCGGCCGCGACGGTCTTGGCCTCACCGACGAGGCGCGCGAGCAGCTGCGCGCATGCGATGTCGTCATCCACTCCGCGGCCGCGGTCGAGTTCGACAACCCGGCGGACCTCTCCGCGCAGACGAACCTGTTGGGCGCGGCGCGCCTGGTCGGGGCGCTCAAGGCCACCGGCGCGCGGCCTCATCTCGTGCACATCTCGACCGCATACGTGGGCGGCATGCTGCGCGGCCTCGTCCGCGAGGAAGCGCCGCTCGACCCGGGTCTCAACTGGCGCCACGAGGCCGAGGTCATGTCGAATCTGCGCGGCCCCGTCGAAGAGGAATCGCGACGGCCCGAGATCCTGAACCGCCTGCGCCGTGAGGCGCGCTCGCGGATGGGCCCGGCCGGCACGCCGTCGGTCGCGCGCGCTACCGAGCGGCTGCGCGATCGATGGGTGAAGGATCGCCTCGTCGAGCGCGGGCGAGTCCACGCCAACTCGATGGGGTTCTCCGATATCTACTCGTTCACCAAGGCGATGGCCGAGCACGCGGTGGTGGAGCTTCACGGCGATATTCCGCTTTCGATCGTGCGGCCGTCGATCATCGAGAGCGCGCTTGCCGAACCCTTTGCGGGCTGGCTCGAGGGATTCCGCATGGCCGAGCCGCTGATCCTCGCGTTCGGCCGCAACATCCTTCGCGACTTCTCCGGTCTGCCGGACTCGCTGCTCGACATCATCCCCGCCGACTTCGTCGTCAACACCGTGCTCGCGGTCGCTGCGAATCCGCCACCTGACGCTGAGCCGCGTGTCTATCACGCCGCATCTGGCAGCCGGAATCCACTGCGCTTCCGGCGAATCGTCGACGAGGCGCGCACCTACTTCACCGAGAATCCGCTGCGCGATCGGTATGGGCAGGCGATCGGCACGCCCTCGTGGACGTATCCCACCCGCCAGGAGATGGCCACGCGCGCGCGCACAGCGCTGCGCGTGGTCGAGGCCGCACAGTGGTTCGTCGAGCGGCTGCCCCTCGGCGCGAGCGTCGCCGAGGTCTCGGACGACCTGAACGCTGAACGTGAGCGACTCGACCGCGGCCTGAACCTCATCCAGCTCTACGGCGTTTACACGGAGGTCGACTGCATCTTCGACACGCGCAACGTGACGGCGCTGTGGGAGAAGACGCCCGCCGCGGAGCGCCAGAAGTTCCCGTTCGATCCAGGCCTCTACGACTGGACTCATTACTTCCAGGACGTCCATTTTCCGACTGTGGTGCGAATGTCCCGCGCGGAGACCGCCGCGCGCAGGGGCAAGCAGCCGAGCGGCAGCACGGCGCCCAAGGCGGAGGCGAGCTCGGTGCGTTCGGCGATCGAGCGGCGCACCGGGCGGAAAGACGTGCTTGCCGTGTTCGACGTCGACGGCACGCTCGTCGAGACCAACGTCGTCGAGTACTTCCTGTTCATGCGGCTGCGCGCACAGCCGCTGGAGGAATGGCCCGCGTTCATGGCGGACATGCTGCGCAAGGGGCCGCGATGGCTGTACCTCGAGCGTCGCTCGCGCGCCGAATTTCAGCGCAGTTTCTATCGCGAGTACGACGGCCTCGATCCCGACGTGATGAAGCGGCTCGGTCGCGAGGCGCTCGATGCGGTGACGCTGCGCCGGATCTACCCCGCCGGCATGCGGCGGATACGCGAGCACAAACGCGCGGGACATCGCGTCCTGCTCCTGACCGGCGCGCTGGACGTCGTGGTCGAGCCGCTGGCGGAACTGCTCGACGTGGAGGTCGATTGCGCCCACCTGCTGGTCAAGGACGGCCGGCTGACAGGGGATCTCCAGTCGCCACCGCCGGCGGGCGAAGCCCGCTCGGCGCTGCTGGAGGAATACGCGGGACGCAACGGGGTGGTGCTCTCCGATAGCTTTGCCTACGCCGACTCGCTTTCGGACCTCCCCATGCTCGAGCTCGTCGGCACCCCGGTCGCGGTCAATCCCGACGCGCGCCTGTCTCAGGTAGCGGGCCAGCGCGGCTGGCGCGTGGAGCGATGGCGCATGTCGCCGGGCAACTGGCGGCTCCCGATGCCCGACCCACGCTCACCTGAGTACCTCGAAGCAGTCCGCCGATGACGGACCGTCGGTGGAGGCAACCCTCTCCGCGCCGGGGAGAGGGCGAAGGGAGAGGGGCTTGAGCAGGTGCTAGCGCTCCAGTACATCCGCTCCATCCCCGCCTTCGCCATCGTCAAGGCGGCCGGCGGCCGGCCCGACGTGGCGACCAGCGCGCTGTCGATGCTGAAGCTGGGCGACGTGCCGGAACCGGCGTTGCCGGCGCCCGACTGGATCCGCGTCATGCCGAGCCTCAGTGGCATCTGCGGCTCCGACCTGGCCGCCATCAGCGGCCACATCTCGCTCTACCTCGACCCCCTCACGAGCTATCCGTTCGTGCCAGGACACGAGGTGGTGGGGGTCCTCGACGATGGCTCGCGCGTCGTGGTCGAACCCGCGCTCGGGTGCCTCGTGCGCGGCATCGACCCACCATGTCCGCGTTGTGCCGAGGGCCGCCCCGGCCTCTGTTACAACGTCACCGAGGGCCCGATCGAGGTCGGCCTGCAGACCGGCTACTGCGCCGACACCGGCGGCGGTTGGGGAGAGGTGCTGGTCGCGCACCCGAGCCAGGTCCACCCGGTGTCCGACAAGCTGTCCGACGAGGCGGCCGTGCTGATCGAGCCGCTGGCGTGCTGCATCCACGCCGCGCTTCGTGGCGGCGCCACGAAGGACGACATCGTGGTCGTATCGGGATCCGGGACCATCGGTTTGCTCACCATCGCCGCCGTGAAAACGTTCACGCCGCCCAAACGGCTCATCGCGATCGCCAAGCACCCGACCCAGCGCGACCTCGCGCTCAAGCTCGGCGCCGACCAGGTCGTCGCGCCGGCCGACGTTTTCCAGCGCATCCGCTTTGCCACGGGCTCGCGACGGCTGGAGAGCATGAATCGTTCACTTCTCCTCGGCGGCGCGGACATCACATTCGAATGTGTGGGCCGCGCGGACAGCCTCAACGATGTGGTGCGCTTCACGCGCGAAGGCGGCACCGTCGTCGCGGTCGGGATGCCCGGCGAGGAGAAGGTCGACTGGGCGCCGATCTGGCAACGCGAGCTCACGGTGATGGGTGCGTACGCCTACGGGACCGAACCAAAGCGCAAGGCCCGCAAGACGTTCGATCTTGCGCTCGAAGCCTCGCCATCGCTGAACCTCGAAGAGCTCACCGGGCCGCTGTTCGGCCTTGGTGAGTACCGCGACGCGATCGAGTACGCGATGAGCGCAGGGCGCCTGGGAGCGGTGAAGGTCGCGTTTGATCTGCGACGATTGAGGATCTGATGCCTCGACCGGGTGCGGTGATTGAAGTCGATCGCAACACGCCGCCGGTGCTCTTTCACTTCGGGGAAGGCATCCGGTTGGAGAAGATGCCGTTCGGATCGCGCATCGTCTATCCGCCTGACCCACTCGAGCCGATCGCGCATCCCGAACGTGCGATCAAGCGGGCGCTGGCCAAGCCGCTGGAGGACGATCCGCTGAAGTCGCTGCTGCGGCGCGGCATGAAGCTGACGATCGCGTTCGACGACCTCTCGCTGCCACTGCCTCCCATGGCCGCGCCCGACGTGCGCCAGCTCGTCATGGAAGAGGTCATCGACATGGCCGCGGAGGCTGGCATCGACGACCTTCACATCATTGCCGCGCTTGGCCTGCATCGGCGGATGACCGATGACGAGCTTCGCCACATCGTCGGCGACCGCATCTTCAGCACCTTTCACCCGGACCGCCTCTACCAGCACGATGGCGAGGATCCGGAGAACAACGTGTATATCGGCAAGACCGCGGAAGGCGAGGATGTCACGCTCAGCCGCCGAGCGGCGGAGTCAGACCTCGTCGTCTACGTAAACCTGACGCTCGTTCCTATGGATGGCGGCCACAAGTCGATGTCGACTGGGCTCGCCTCATTCCGCAGCATCCGCGCGCACCACAACGCGAAGACGTTGCTCGCGTCGCGCTCATACATGAATCCACCCGATTCGGCGCTGCACCACTCGTGCATCCGCCAGGGCCAGATCATCGAAGACACGGTGCGTGTGTTTCACATCGAGACGACGGTCAACAACCACGCGTTTCCCGCCATCGCGAACTTCATGCAGAAGCGCGAAACCGACTGGACACCGCAGGATCAGGCCATGTTCCTTGCGACCAAGCAGATGACCGACATCGCGCCGGTGGCGTTCAAGCGAAACGTTTTCCACGCCATGCGGGCGCCGTACGGACTGACCTCGGTGCAGGCCGGCCAGGTCGACGCCGTCCACGACAAGACGCTCGAGGCGGTGCGCAAGCAGCTGACAGTCCATGTCGAGGGTCAGACCGACATCGTCACCCTCGGCGTGCCGTACCTCGGTCCCTACAACGTCAACTCGGCGATGAACCCGATCCTCGTCGTGTGTATGGGCCTCGGGTATCTATTCAACTTCTACCGCAACAAGCCGGTGCTCCGAAAGGGCGGCGTGCTCATCTTGACCCACCCCTGCCGGTACGAGTTCGACGCCGTTCAGCACCCGAGCTACATCGACTACTACGACGAGGTGCTGGCCGACACCACCGACCCCATCGAGATCGAGAAGAAGTACGAGATGCGATTCGCCGAAGACCCGTGGTATCGCGAGCTCTACCGCAAGTCCCACGCCTACCACGGCATACACCCGCATTACGCGTATATCTGGGCGGCCCACGCGATGGACCACGCGGGCGACGTCATCTTCGTCGGCGCTGATCGCGACGTCGTGCACCGGCTGGGCTTCAGGTGCGCGACCACGCTGGAGGACGCGTTTGAGATGGCCGAGCAGACGGTCGGTCGGTACCCGACGGTGACCCATCTCCGGATGCCGCCGATCATGCTGTGCGACGTCGATTAGATGAGGCGCGCTCTCCTGCTCGCGTTGGTCCTGGTGCTTGCGGGCTGCGGAAACGTGCCCGGGACGGGCAGTTCGAGCCCGAAAGGTCCCACTTCGGCTGAAACGGTTGCCTCGAATCCCTCGGATTTCCCAGGCCTCCAGCGGTGCCCTGAGAGCGGCCCGTATGAAAGCTATCTCAAGGCTGAGCAGGCGGCGAACTCCGACCAGTACGACAGCGACAAGAAAACGTGGGACGACCTGAAGGCGGGCGGCGCCGACGACAGCTACGTCGCGGTCTACGCGCAGAAGATGTCGGATTGCGGTCAGTTTGGGACTGGCATCCCGACCAACAAGGTCGCTTACGTGTTTGTCGTCCGTTTCAAGGACACTGCCTCGGCGGATTCCAGCTACTCGACCGCTTCGTCCGGGTTCCACGTGTCCGACTCCGAGGTGGCGCAACTCAAGGCGGCGGGGGCCACTGTCACTCAGGGCGCAGCCACCGGTCTCGGCGAGAAATCCCTGGTGCTTTCGGTCGCGATCAGTGGCGAATCGGTAGACGTCGCCTTCTGGCAGAACAAACAGTTCGAGGTGGCCACCGTTGCGTTCGACATGGCCGCAGACGCTCCGGCGGTGACCAAGAAGATCAACGGTCGTATCCGCTGATGGCCTGGTACTCGGACGGTCCGCTGACACGGCTTGCCGCGATCACCAGCGGCGCCCTGGACGATGTGACGCGGGTGCGGCGCGCCTGGCATTGGGACACGCCGCGTCCGCGCACGTGGCCAGAGCAAGGAGCCGTTGTGCCGCCTCCGCCGACCGACCTCGGCTGGGCGCGCGCGGAGCCGGTGCGCTCGATCCGCTGGCTGATTCAGCGCGCACTGCTCCTGCCGTTCACGGAGGCGATGGTGCATCCGAAGGTCGAGGGCAGGGAGTGGGTTCGCGAGCTCGAGCGGCCCGTGATTTTTGCGGCGAATCATTCAAGCCACGCAGACACCTCATTGATCCTCCACTCGCTGACCGATGCGGCACGTGACCGCACAGTCGTCGCCGCCGCGGCCGACTACTGGTTCAAGCACCCAATCCTCGGCAACATCGTCAGCCTCTTCCTGAACACGTTCCCGTTCTCGCGAACGGGAGGCGCCCAGGCCCAGCTCCACAGCTCGAGCCAGCTGCTCAAGTCGGGCTGGAACCTGGTGCTGTTTCCGGAGGGCAGCAGGACACCGGACGGCCGGATCCAGGAGTTCAAGCCCGGCGTGGGTTTCCTCGCGAAAGAGACCGGTACGCCGGTCGTGCCAATGCACATCCGCGGCGCCTACCAGGTGATGCCGCGGGGTCAGAAGCTTCCGCTGCCGGGGCCGATCCGGGTCCGCATCGGCAAACCGATGACGCCGCAGAAACAAGAGGGCACGCGCGAGTTCACCGCGCGCGTCGAGAACGCTGTGCGCACGCTTGCGAAAGAGGAGCGACAGCCCGACGTCCAGGGAACCTGGATCCAGCGCTGGCGCGCCTCCAGGCCGCGCGACCTGAGGTACGGAGACCCGGACTGATGGGCGCGGCGGCTGACATCGCCCGCGGCCGCGGCGCATTCGACAAGCACGACTGGGCCGAGGCCCACGCCAATTTGCGGTCGGCGGATCGGCGTTCCAGGCTGGAGGCGGAAGATCTAGAGCGACTGGCGATTGCGGCGATGCTCGCGGGCCTGGAAGAAGAGTCTGCCCAAGTGTTTCAGAGAGCGCACAACGCTTATCTCAAACGCAACGAGACGGAACGCGCGGTGCGCTGTGCCATCCACCTGATCATGAGCCTGGTCAATCGCGGAGAGATGGCCCAGGCGGGCGGTTGGCTGGCGAGGAGCCGGCGTCTGCTCGACGACGGGCAGCGCGATTGTGTCGAGCAGGGCTACTTGCTCGTGCCCGCTGGTCTGCAGACGTTGATGCAAGGCGACATCGAGGCGGCGAGCGAGATGTTCGAGCGGGTGATCGCGATCGCATCGCGCTTTGAAGATCACGACCTCCAGGCGATGGGGCGGTTGGGTCGTGGTCAATCGCTGATCGGGCTCGGTGACGTTGCGGCGGGTGTCGCTTACTTCGACGAGAACATGGTCTCCGTCACCAATGGCGAGATCTCCCCAATCATCGCGGGCGTGATCTACTGCGCCGTCATCGAGGGCTGCCGCGCGATCTTCGATCTCCGGCGGGCGCGGGAATGGACCGAATCCCTGAATCAGTGGTGCGAGTCGCAGCCGGGCCTCGTCCAGTTCCGCGGCAACTGTCTCACCTACCGCGCTCAGATCATGCAGCTGCACGGTGAATGGACCGAGGCGATCGCGGAGGCGGGCAAGGCATCCGCCCGGCTGTCGACGCCGCGGCTTCAGCCGGCGGCCGGCGAGGCGTTTTACCAGCTCGGCGAGCTCTACCGGCTCCGCGGAGATTTCTCAGCCGCTGAGGCCGCATTCACGCAGGCTAGCCAGGCCGGAAGGTCGCCGCATCCCGGACTTGCCCTGATCCGGCTCGCGACGGGCCAGGTCGCCGCAGCGGCCGCCGCAGTGCGCCGCGAGCGCGAGGAGGCGCAAGGCCTCGTGAACAGGTCTTCCATCCTGCCTGCCTTCGTCGAGGTGATGCTCACCGCGGGCGACATCGCCGCCGCGGGGGAGGGGGCAGAGGAGCTCACCGCTGCGTCAGCGACCCTTAAAGCTCCGTTTCTGCGCGCGCTTGCCGCGTACGCGAGAGGCTCGGTCCAGCTCGCCTCGGGTGAGCATCGACAGGCCCTTGATTCCTTCCGCGCCGCTGTCGCTCTCTGGCGAGAGCTCGATGCTCCCTACGAAGCCGCGAGGACGAGAGCTTTGATCGGCCTCGCTTGCCGAGAGCTGGGCGACGCCGATTCGGCTGCCATGGAGCTCGGTGCCGCTCACCGAGCCTTCACGACCCTGGGCGCGGCACCCGACGCGGCGCGAGTCGAGGCGTGGTCCGGCACGCAGGTCAAGCCGACGGGTGGCCTGTCCGCGCGCGAGGTCGAGGTCGTACGCCTCGTCGCCTCCGGCAAGTCGAACCGCGCGATCGCGGCCGCGCTCTTCATCAGCGAGAAGACGGTAGCCCGCCACGTGAGCAACATCTTCACCAAGCTCGGAGTGTCGACCCGCGCCGCTGCCACCGCTTACGCCTACGAGCACGGACTGCAAGCCCGCCGTACATAGAAATACTCATCCCCGCGTCTCCCAGATTGGATATTTCGCTCGATGCCGGGCATGCCGCCGCGCACCTACGTTGATCGCCGACGAACCAAAAGGAGGCGAGCAATGGACAGGCATTTCGAAACGGTCATCATCGGCGGCGGGCAGGCGGGGTTATCGGTCGCCTATCACCTGGCGCGACAGAACCGCTCCTCCGTCATCCTCGACGCCAACGAGCGCACCGGCGACTCGTGGCGCACGCGATGGGATTCGCTTCGCGTCTTCACGCCGGCGAAATACAACGGCCTGCCCGGGATGCGATTTCCGGCGCCGAGCCTCTCGTTCCCGACCAAGGACGAGGTCGCGGACTACCTGCGCGCGTATGCGACGAAGTTCAACCTCCAGGTGTCCAACCGCGTCTCGGTCGAAGGTGTCACCCGATCCGCGAGCGGATTTGCCGTCACGTCGAACGCTGGGACTTACGAGGCGGACAACGTCGTCGTGGCGACCGGCGCGCACCACGCGCCGAAGATCCCAGGCTTTGCGAGCCACCTCGATTCTCAAATCACGCAGATGCATTCGAGCGCGTACAAGAATCCGACCCAGCTGCGCGAGGGCGCCGTGCTTGTCGTCGGCGCGGGCAACTCCGGAGCGGAGATCTCTTACGACCTCTCAAAAACGCATCGGGTCTGGTTGTCGGGCACTCCCCCAGGTCAGCTGCCCGTGCGGCACGGGCCTGCCGCAGCCGCCTTCGTCCTGCCACTGGTCAAGTTCCTGGGCACGCACGTGCTGACGGTGGACACGCCGGTTGGCCGCAAGGTGCTGCCGAAGATGAAGACCGCGCCGCTCATCAGGATGAAGATGAATGATCTCCGGAAAGCCGGCGTCGAGCCGGTGGCGCGCATGACGGGTGTTCAGGAAGGCCTGCCCCTACTCGCGGACGGTCGCACGCTGGACGCCGCCAACGTGATCTGGTGCACAGGCTTCCGCTCCGACTTCAGGTGGATCCAGCTCCCGGCGGCCTTTGGAGCCGATGGGCGGCCGCTTCACTACCGCGGTGTCGTCGCCTCGGAACCAGGCCTCTATTTCGTCGGGCTGGAGCACCAGTACGCCGCCGTCTCGGACGTGCTGCCGGGGATCGGCCGCGACGCGGGATATGTCGCCCGCCACATCACCGGTCGCGAAACGCTAACCGGGCGGGTCGACTCGGAAGACAGGATGGTCAGGCGCGACACGGCGGAGCTCGGTGTCCGATGATTGTGCGCTGACACCGCCGAAAAAAATCCCGACCTCGAACTTCCACCGTTTCAGGTAGTCGCGAAGGATGGGCACCTTCTCATCGTCTGGAATCTCGGTCGCCCGGAAGCGCTGGATCTTGTTGCCGAGCACCAGCTCACCTGTGCCCGAGACGCGGATGTTGCGCACCCACTGGGTGTGGCCCCTCGGCGCGACGAGATATTGCTTGCCTTGGTAGGTCAACAAGTTCACAGGAGAGCTGTGCCACTCGCCAGTCTTGCGGCCGCGCACGCGGAGCACGCGCGAACCCCACACGCTGACACCCATCCGGGTGAGGATCGCCACCGCGCGGTTGAAGACGTTCTTGGTGAACCAGTCGGGCCGCTGGTAGTGCTGCTCTATGGCGCTTACGATAACCACCCCATGACGTACTCGATAGTCGCGCGCGACAGGGAGACCGGAGAGTTCGGGGTCGCGGTCCAGTCGCACTACTTCCAGGTCGGCCCTACGGTCCCATGGGCCATCGCCGGTGTCGGCGCGGTTGCGACGCAGTCGATGGTGAACGTGAGCTTCGGCCCTCTGGGCCTCGATTACATGCGAGCCGGATATAGCGCCGAACAGGCGTTGAAAGCCCTGCTCGCGGCCGACTCGGAGCCGCAATCGCGCCAGGTCTCGCTCGTCGACGCGCAGGGCAACGTGGCCACCCACACGGGCAGCCGATGCATCCCGGCGGCGGGGCATCGGATCGGCGACGGCTTCAGCTGCCAGGCCAATCTGATGGAGAAGGACACAGTCTGGGACGCCATGTTCGAGGCCTATAGGCAGAGCAAAGATCCGTTGGCGGAGCGAATGCTTGCGGCGCTCGATGCCGCCGAAGCCGAGGGCGGTGACATCCGTGGCAAGCAGTCGGCGGCGATGCTCGTCGTGTCGGGCAAACCCACCGGCCGCTCGTGGGAGGACCGGATCATCGATCTGCGCGTGGAGGATGCGCCGGACCCGCTGCTCGAGCTGCGCCGCCTGCTCCGCGTCAAGCGCGCGTACATCGCGATGGGTGACGCCGATCACCTGGCAGAGTCTGGTGACGCGGCGGTCGCGGCGGCCAGATTGCAGGAGGCGGTCGCCCTGGCGCCCGAGATGGTCGAGATCCATTTCTGGGGCGGGCTCTCGATGGCGCAGCAAGGGATGCTCGACGCCGGCTGCGAGCTGATGATGAAGGCGGTCGAAAAGGATCGCCGCTGGATCGAGACTCTGCATCGCCTGGTCGCCTCCGACCGCCTGCCGGCTGACATCGCCCGCGACGTGGAGGCGCGGCTCACGTCAAGCGTCCGGCGTCCTTAGACTTCACACGTCTTGGGCAAGAACAAGGGCCGGCGCGCGCCGCGCCGTCCGGAGAAGGCACGCAAGCCTGACCGCGACGACGGAGATCCGAAAGAGCAAGCCGTTGTCATGGACGCGGTCGTTTCGCTTGCGCTGCCGAACGCGATGTTCGAGGTTGAGGTCGAGGGCGGCCACAAGCTGATCGCTTACGCCGCGGGACGCATGCGTCGTTACTTCATCCGCATCACGCCCGGCGACCGGATCCGCGTCGAGCTCTCGCCGTATGACCTCACGCGCGGACGGATCGTTTACCGCTACAGAGATTGATCCCCGCCCTCCTCGAATCGCTCGAGAAGGCGCGCGTCTTCGACCTCGAACAGCTTCGCTACGCCGGCGCGCCGTCTCATCCGGCGCACCAACCGGGCTTCAACTACTTCCTGCACCGGCATCACGCGCGCGGCGCGCCGGAAGCCCGCACTGGCGCGTCGGGAATCGTGGTCATGCCCGAGCACTCGGGCACTCACATCGACGCGCTGGCGCACCAGGCCGAGAACCTGACACTGCATGGCGGGATCCATGTCGACGAAGGCGTGCAGACGTCGGTCGGCTTCAAGAAGCTCGGCATCGAGACGATGGCGCCGTTGGTCTCGAGGGGGGTCCTGCTTGACGTGGCCGGCGATCGAAGGCTGGATGCCGGGCACGCCATCACGCCCGCTGAGCTCGAGGGCGCCGCACGCGTTGAGGTCCGCGCTGGGGATGTCGTGCTGGTGCGGACGGGGTACGGCGCCCTCTGGTCCAACCCCGATGAATACCTGCGCGCGGCAGGCGTGAGCGCAGCCGGCTCGAGATGGCTGGCCGATAGGAAAGTTGCTGCGGTGGGGGCCGACAACATGGCGTTCGACGTGATGGGCCCAGCGGATCCGGAGCTGAACGTCACCCTGCCGGCGCACGTCCTGCTGCTGGTGCGTGCCGGGATACCGATCATCGAGAACCTGAACCTCGAGGAACTGGCCGCGGCGAACGTCACCGAGTTCGTTTTCATCTGCCTGCCGCTCAAGATGCGCGGCGCGACCGGCTCGCCGGTAAGGCCGATCGCCATCGCGTAGCAAGCCCCTTTAACTCCTCCCCATTCATGGGAGGTGGCCCGAAAGGCCGGGCTTTCGTACCCGGGCGATGGGGCTGATCGTTGTATCAGCGTGGGACTCGTCAGCCTGTTCGCGATCCTGGCGACGATGTTCACCTCGGCTCCGCAGCCCCAACCGACAGAGCGCGTCCTGAACGTCGCGTGGGCGCACCAGGCACACCAACTGTCTTGCGAGGCCGCGGCGCTGAAGATGGCCCTCTCCTACTACGGCATCTCGGCCGACGAGCTGCAGCTGATCTCCTACATGACGCGCGATACGCGGCCGGCGCGATTCGACGCCTCCGGGCGCCTCGCTCGATGGGGCGACCCCGCGGCGGGTTTCGTCGGCAACCCCGACGGCCGCATCCAGCACTACACCGGCTATGGCGTCTACTACCAGCCGGTGGCCCTCGCGGCGATGCTGGCAGGCGCCAACGTGGTCGAGGCCGGCTCAGGCCTCTACGGCACGCAAGTTCCGCCGGCGCACATCTACCAGGCAGTCCTCGACGGACACCCGGTCGTGGCCTGGATCAGCAATACGTACCACTACGTCGGGCTCGAGTCCTACGTCGCCTACGACGGAGCCACAGTCCGCTACACGCTGACCGAGCACGCGGTGACCATCATCGGCGTGAGACGTGATGCCGTCCTCATCAACGACCCGTGGTTCGGGCGCGCGTGGCACCCGAAAGCTCAGTTCGAGTCGGCCTACCGGACCTTTGCGGAGATGGCGGTCGTGGTCGGGGGTTAGTGCCGGCTAACGCCCCTCACCCTGACCCTCTCCCAGAGGGGAGAGGTCCCCTAGCGGCGGCCTACGGTCTGGAAGCAGTCCAGGCAGTACACCGGCCGGGCGCCCGTCGGCACGAACGGCACCTGGGTCGGCTTGCCGCAGTTCGAGCAAACCACGTCATGCATGACCCTCGCGCGCCCGTTACCGTCCGCCTGGCGCCTTGCGGCCCGGCATTCCGGGCAGCGCCGCGGCTCGTTCTGGAGCCCGCGTGATTGGTAGAACTCCTGCTCCCCCGACGTAAAAAGGAACTCCCGCCCACAGTCGCGACACGTCAACGTCCTATCCACGAAGCTCACCGTCACCGAACTGGCCTCCCCTTGAATTCGCGCTGAGGCCCCGGACGATGGCGGCCGGACTACCCTCGGCGTGCGGTGGCGATTTTAACTCGCCTGCCGAACATTTGGAGGCATGTCCTTACAAGCCTTTACGCGTGGGCGACGGCTTTCTCCCGCTCCTCCTCGTCGAGCTCGACCGGAGGCGCCTCGAAGCCCAGCTCGGGGCGCGCGCCCGTCAAGGGCACTTCCCTCATGAAGAAGGTCGCGACCAAGGCCAGGACGAGGATCAGGCCGGCGAACAGGTAGATGTCGTGGAGCGTGTCGGAAAGGGCGAAACGGATAGCCCCGACCACGGAAGGCGGCAGCTTGGCCAGGAGCGTCGGGTCCAGGATCGCGTTGGCGCCGCCTGAGGGCAGGCCTCCGGCCAGCGGCGGAAGGTGCAGGGCCGCCAGCCGCGTCGCGAGATAGTCGGGCAAGCGGTTCGCGAGCACGGCGCCGAGAATCGCGCTGCCGACGGTGCCCCCGAGGTTGCGCCAGAACTGGATCTGACTCGACGCCACGCCGAGGAACTCGCGCGGTAGGGCGGTCTGGACCGCAGTCAGGTACAGCGGGAAGGTGACGCCGAGCCCGGCGCCGACCACGATCAGGTCGGCAACCACCCGCCACTCCGGCACCGACGGCGTGACCTGGGACAGCATCCACATGCCGACGATCATCACCGCGACGCCCAGGGTGCCGAGGAATCGGTAGTACCGGATCCTCCGCATGATGAACCCGGTGACCGTGCTGGCTCCGAGCAAGCCGAACATCATCGGGGTGATAAGAGCCCCCGAGTTGGTGGCGCTGATGCCGAGCACGCCCTGGAAGACGAGCGGGGTGAAGAGGATTGAGCCGAACATCCCGAACGCGGTGATGAAACCCACGATCATGCTGACGCTGAACGTCGGGTTCTTGAACAGATGCAGAGGCACGATTGGGTGCGCCGCCCGCGACTCGACGAATACGAACGCCGCGAGCATCGCCGCAGCGATCGCGAGCAAACCGGTGACCTGCGGTGAGGTCCAGGCGTGGTCGCGGGTGATGGAGAGAGCGATCAGCAGCGGGACGATACCGGCGGCCAGGGTCGCGGCCCCCCAGAAGTCGATGTCACGCCACGAGGCCTTGGAGCGGACGTAGGGGAGACCGACCAGTACGACCACCACCGCGACGATGCCGACCGGGATGTTCACCTCGAACACCCAGCGCCAGCTGAAGTGGTCGGTGATGAATCCGCCGGTGGTCGGACCGACGATCGAGGACAGTCCGAACACGGCGCCGAACAGCCCGGCTGTGCGCCCGCGCTGGTCGGGCGGGAAGAGGGCGCCGATCACGGTGAAGACGGTCGCGAACAGCACGCCGCCAAACAGGCCCTGGACGCCCCGGAACACGATGAGCTGGTTCATGTCCTGGGCCAGGCCGCAAAACGCCGAAGCGATGACGAAGCCGATCATTCCCGCGAGCAGGAACGGCTTGCGGCCGAACAGGTCGCCGAGCTTCCCCGCGATCGGGGTCATGGTCGTCGAGGTCACGAGATAGGCGGTCGTCACCCAGGCCAGGCGGTCGAGGCCGTTGAGGTCGGCGACGATGCGGGGGATCGCGGTACCGACGATCGTCTGGTCGAGCGCCGCCAGCAGCAGAGCCAGCATGGTGCCGGCCGTCGCGAGAACCACGCGCCGGCGTGAGAGTCCTTGAGTGATCACTTGCCCAGCTCCTTCCTGGCGTTCTCCACCAGCAACAGGCACAGGTGTCGAAGCTGCGCCAGGTCGTCTTTGCTCATTCCTTCCAC
>WNGJ01001031.1_pt1 | contig 32018 bp, 33 predicted proteins | sample 5400611 | NCBI WGS metagenome assembly WNGJ01 (sample SAMN13153375, study PRJNA577476) | soil metagenome | isolation source: 40 cm soil or saprolite under Garry oak tree replicate 1 | place: USA:California | collected 2016-06-15
CCAGGCCCCTCACGATACACTTGCTTGGCAGTCCGTTCGAACAGCTGGAATCGTCTGTGATAGGCGCATCAAGACGAACGCTGCGAGAGATATTCGGTGGCGATACGGTGGAGCATGGGAAGGTGATGCGCTTCTTTAACTGACGCCTTGAGTACATCGCCGGCGCACATCGGAACTGGTCGCACTTCGCAATTTGGTACGATTGAAAGGTGTGAGCCGTTTCACGCCCTCGATGTTGTTCGGTGCGACTCGCCAACCCGCTGTCGAGAAGACATCACCGCGGGCCACATGATCGGCACCATCGGCTACTCCAGAAACGCCGCGAACCTGCAAACGAAGAACCTGTATCGAATTGGTCGGGCCGCTTCACTTCGTTATGCGCCAGGAGCGAGCGGACGCGCTGATGCGAGAGCTGTTTGAGTCGAAGGTGAGGAGTCGCCTTCCTCGGATGGTCGGGACAGCGCGTAGAGTGGGGGCGATACTCTACGGCGCAGCGGTCGAGTTGATCGCTGACAACGGCCTCGTTCTGGCCGCTTCGATCGCGTTCTTCACGATTTTTTCGCTCGCTCCCCTGCTGCTACTCGTCGTCGCGCTCGCCGGCCTGGCCTTCGGGCAGGATCAGACCCGAGCCGAGATCCAGAACCAGTTCGAATCACTCATGGGCCCGGATAGCGCGCAGTTCATCGCCAGCGTTATCTCGCGCGCGTCGAAGGGCGCCCGCGGCGTGGCGGCGGTGGTCAGCATCGGCACGCTGATTTTCGGCGCGACCGGAGTGTTCGTGCAGCTCAAGGCCGCGCTGAACAGCGTGTGGGGTGTGCAGCTCAAGTCCGAGAAGCCGCGGAACACGCTGGTGCGACTGATCTGGGACCGGGTGGTCTCGTTCGCGATGATGCTCGTGATCGCCTTCCTGCTGCTCGCCTCTCTCGCCATCAGCGCGGCTCTCGCCGCCCTTGCCCGGTGGAGCTCGGCGCTTGTCCCGGGGTGGGAACTGCTAACGCAGATCCTCAATGGTGGCGTCTCGTTCGCCGTGATCACGTTCCTTTTCGGCGCCGCCTTCAAGATCCTGCCGGACGTCCGCATCGGCTGGCGTGTCGTCTGGTTCGGCGGCGCCGTGACGGCTCTGCTCTTCACGGTCGGCAAGGAGCTGATTGGCATGTACCTCGGCCGGGATTCGATCGCGTCCGTCTACGGCGCGGCCGGCTCCATGATCGTCATTCTCATGTGGGTTTACTACTCGGCCATTATTTTCCTCTATGGCGCGGAGGTGACGCTTCTCTCGGCCAAGGCCCTTGGCTGGCCGTTCGAGCCCATCGCGGCAGCTGAACAGTTGGACAAGGAGCGTACGCGCGAGAAAGTCCCCGCGACGAGGTCGGACGGCTAGACAGCGGCCGCCCTGGCGTCGTTTGCCGGTCACCGGCCCTGCTGTGCAATTTGCTCGGTATGTAAAAACTATCGGGGAAGTTTCGTCGGCGGCGGGCGAGAGCCGGCTCGTCGCACTACGCGAATCGCGTACGGCGTCCGATGATGAGCCCGTGCGTGCTGGCCATGACCGCCCTCCGCCTGACGTGAGCTCGATCGGCGTCGCGCCAGCGCGTGCTGCAATCACGCTTCGCGCTTGCAGGTTCGGCCTCGCTATAGGACGTTGCGCCAGGTGAACCGAGACGCCGACATTCCTGACACGATGCCAGATGACGATCCGGCCGCTCACCTCACGATGGTGCCGCGGGGTGGCACACCGCATGCACGCGGAGGGCCCACACCGCTTGCGGAAGGACGCGACGACTCGCTCCCGATGCAGGCGCTGCCTGTGCGTCGGCCCCGATTTCCGCCGGCGCCGACACCTCGAAAGGAGGAGCAGCATGAAGAGCAAGACCGTCGCGACCATGAATCGCATGATCACGTCGAAGTGGGGTGGCCGCAGCAGCGCGATCCCACTGCTGCGGATCGCGACCGATCCGAGGACATGGGTGGTCGCCGGTGCAGCCGCCGCCGCAGGCGGCCGCGCGCTCAGCCGGTGGCTCACTCGCTTCGACCTCCGAGACCGCACGGTCCTGATCACCGGCGGCACGCGCGGCCTCGGGCTGGAGCTCGCGCGACAAGCCGGGCGCGCAGGGGCGCGGGTCGCGATCTGTGGCCGCGACGCCGACACGCTCGCCCGCGCGCGCGAAAGCCTTTCGCAGACGGACGCGTCTGTCCTCGCGACGACCTGCGACGTGACCGATCGCAACCAAGTGGCAGAGCTGATTCGCTCCGTACAAGCCGGGTTCGGTCACATCGACGTACTGATCAACAATGCTGGCATGGTCGAGGTCGGGCCGGTCGGAGCCATGACCGCCGCCGACTTCGAGCGCGATATGGCCACGAACTTCTGGGGTCCGCTCAACGCGATTCTCGCGGTGCTACCCCACATGCAGGCCAAAGGTGAGGGCCGCATCGTCAACATCGCGTCCATCGGCGGCAAGCTGAGTGTCCCGCACCTTTTGCCGTACAGCTCGAGCAAGTTCGCCCTCGTCGGGCTTTCCGAGGGACTCCGCGCGGAGCTCCGGGCGTCCGGCATCCTCGTGACCACGGTCTGCCCGGGATTGATGCGCACGGGAAGCGCGCGCCATGCGACGTTCAAGGGGCGGCACGACGCCGAGTACACCTGGTTCAATCTGGCCGATAATTTCCCTCTCCTGTCGATGGGCGTGGAGCGCGCTGCGCGGCGGATCTTGAACGCCGTGCGGAACGGGAACTCGCACGTCGTCCTGTCGTTTCCGGCGAAGGTCGCCGACAAGGTCCACGGCCTGTTTCCGGGATTGACCTCCGACGCGCTCGGTCTGGCGAGCCGCTTGCTCCCCAGCACCGAGAAACACGAGCACGGTGTCGAGGGGCAGCACTGCCGGCCGCTCGTCTCGGTGCCCTGGCTCGGCCCGCGCAGCGACCGGGCGGCGACGCGGCACAACCAGACCGGGTAAAGCCGGGATCACGGCCGACGGAGGCCGGCGCGCCGGGTTTTGCCGGCGAGTCGGCCTTCCCGGCACGTCGAGGCTCTTCGGCCGGACGCACGCCAGGTCAGCGCAGTGCTCCCTTCGGCCCGCGCAGGTCCACGCTGTCGGGGAGGCATACGAACGTCACGGCCGTTCGCTCCACGGCACTACCGAGGGCGTGCAGCCGTTCATTTTTCGCCTCCTCGCACCGCGACTTCGTATCCCATGCGCCGACAGGGAGCGAGGTGCCGCCTGATGCACTCCATAGCACCCACGTGCACTCGGCGTAGGCCGTCGCAGCCGAGGTGAGGAGGGAGAGGGCGAGTAGTAATGGTGCCGTGCGCGGGAGTCGCATGATCCACCTACCTCTTCGTTGTCCTTCGAGGCGGAGTGCTTCGGGGGGCCACTTGCGGCGGATCCTCACCAGGTGTGGTCGAGCGAGCCTGTCGCATCTGATATTGCGGAACCGTTTTACTGACGGCGGAGCACGAACGAGTGTCTGTCGGCCTGCGCGGATGGGCCTCGTAGGTTGCGATGGCCTGCCCAAGATCGCCATCCGCGAACAAGGACTGTTTCCCGTAACGCGGTCGAGTGATCGGTACATCCTGTCCGCACTCGTAGCATCTGGCACGCCACGCCATAGCGGGATGATAGCGCCGATTGGGTTTGTGCCCGCTTCAGCGTGTCGTCGTCACACTCGAAGACCTGCGTGTTGAAGCGCGATGAAGCCCAACGAGCCGTTCCGAGTAAATCTCCCGCGATTTCCAGTGCCCCTATGGCGAACGCCCACGCGAAGGCCCGGGGAGACATCCAGAGCGTGGAAGTCGAGCGGCCCTGGCTCGTACTGGTAGATCCCCTTTCGCGTTTCGCCGTACGTGGCCGAGCAGGGCACCGGACTAGCGGACTTCGAGCTGGAAGACGTGCTCCAAGGTGGGGCGCTCGCGAAATTCGATGCTCAGAGAGTCTGGCCTCTGAGACGATGATGTCATCGCGCGAAGCTTTCGCAAACAAAGCAGCATGCGTAGGGGGTGAGTCATGCGGCGGGGGTACACGGTCGCTTGCCGTCCAGCCGCATCCTGACGCGGTTATCTGGGTTCGCTTTAGGGTCGAGATTGGAATATGAACAAGAGAACACTCTTTATCATTGCGCGGCGTGTTCCCCTGATGTACGAGTCGCTGAAGCAGAGTTTCGCCGGTCACGCTGATATTGACGTAATCCTCAACCGACGACGTCGCGAACGACGTTGGCAGACTATCCCGATCCAAATTGATCGCCGAGCAAGAGAACGGCGGACACTGAACATCGACGCCCTCCTGCGGCAGCTTGGGTGGGTCGTCGTGGTACCGAAGAAAGCCGACTAGAACCTGCCATCGGCTCGAACTCGTAGCTGCCGCCATCGGCCATCAGCGACAGGAACAGGTGCCCGTCCTTCAGGGTGTACGACCGAACGAACGGCCATTGCCTGGCAAGGTGGTCGTGCAACGATCCGGGCGGGCACATCGCGCGGGTAAGCGCGAGCGGGCCGAAACGGAGCTGGTTCGGTCCGGTCAAGATCCACGCGCCTCGGCCTCGGTTACAGTCGAAGCGCACGCTCACGTTGCCGTCGCCTGCGAAGGCGACAGTGTACTTGGCCTTGTCGTCGGGCACCAGGACCGTGCCGTCGCCGCCCTGGAACTTCACGAGTTGCCAAGATGTGCCGCCGATGCCCCCGAGCCGGGCCTGCGGCGTTTGAGCGCAGCCCAAGACGAAGCCCAGCGTCACCAGCAACAGTAGAGATCGCTTCATGGAACGCCTCCCGCGCCATCTCCCTCCGACGCCAATACCGCCATCCGTTTGGAGGAAACGGGACTCTCTCTCAAGGAAGGCCATGGGTGCGTTCAAGGTCCCCCAGAACCGTGGTAGCCCGGGTCGCACGGAGCATATCCGCCGCCCGCAGCATGGCACAACTTCGGCGGCGGCGGGACCGGCGGCGGAAGCGGGCCGCAGCCGCCCATGAGTAGGGCGATGAGAGCAATGACGCCAGCGTGCCGCATGGGCTCCTGAAGGATGCTTCGCGCTACTCATTCTAGAGCACGTCGCGTCGACTCGTGGGCTCGGACATTGCCACCTCGGTGGCAGCGCGGCTGCCGGGAGTCCGGCCGGCCATCGGGTTGCGCCGACGGAAAATCGCGCCGTTTTCGCCGGCGGTGACCCGGACCCATCCTTCGAAGCATCCAAAGGGTGGGAGAAGACGCCAATCAGAGGCATATGAAGCCCGGAATGGACGAACTAGCCCCCGATGGGGCTGCCACCCTGCCGAGCAGCCTTCCCGGAGGAGTGCTTCGGCGCGTGCTCGAGCACATCGACGCCAACCGGCATCGCGCCCTATCGCTGTCGGAGCTCAGCGCGCTCGCTCACATGAGCACGTTCCATTTCTCTCGGCTTTTCAAGCAGAGCACGGGAGTCTCACCCCACCGTTTCCTCATCGGCCGGCGGATCGAGCGCGCGAAGGAGCTGCTGGCGACTGACAGCGCGTCGATCGCGTCGATCGCCCAGGCCGTGGGGTTTCGGACCGCGAGCCACTTCACGACCGTGTTCCACCGCTCGATCGGGATGACCCCGAGCGCCTACCGTTCCGCGGCTCACGGCTCCTCATCGACGGCGACCGCGCCCGTCGCCTGAGCATCGCGACAGGCCGGGCCGTTCGTCGACCCTCCGTGGAGTCGACTACTTTTCGGACTTCGTCAGCGCGGCCACGTCCCACCCGCCTCCGAGCGCCTTCACCAGGAGCACGCTGGCGTCCATGCGGCGCCGAAGGATATCGATCTCGGTGCGCTGATTCGTGAGCGTCACGGTCTGAGCCGTGATCACCTGGAGGTAGTTGTCGACACCGCCTCGGTAGCGGTTGGTGAAGAGCCGGAGCGATTCCTGGGCAGACTCCACGGCTCGCCGTTGCTCCTGGGACTCCTGTTCGAGGATGCGGAGCGCGGCCAGGTTGTCCTCGACCTGCTGGAACGCACTCAGCGTGGTCTGGCGATAGGCGGCCACCGTCGCGTCGTAACCGGCGCGGGCTATATCCGATACGGCGTGTCGGCGGCCTCCATCGAACACCGTTTGCGTGATCGTCGCACCCACCGCCCACAAGAGACTCGACGCGTTCAGGACGTTGCCGAACGAGCTTCCCTCGAATCCGACGGAGGCGTTCAGGACCAAGGCCGGGAAATACGCCGCCTTCGCGATGCCGATCTGCTCGTTCGCTTCAGCCACGCGGCGCTCGGAGGCCGCGATGTCCGGGCGCCGCTCCAGCAGGTGGGACGGGATGCCCACCGGGACGTCCGGCGGCCCGGCGGCGAGCGGGCGAGGGGGCAGGCTGAAGGTCGCGGGCGGGTCACCGATCAACGTCGCGATGGCGTGCTCGAACTGCGCCCGTTGCACCGTGACGTCGGTGGCCTGCGCCCGCGTCGTGTCGAGCTGCGTCTGCGCTTGAGCGACGTCGGACTTCGGGGCCGCGCCGCCCTGGAAGCGGTTGATCGTGAGCGTGAGCGCCGCCTCGAAGGCTTTCACCGTCTCGTCCAGGAGCTGCTTCTGAGCGTCGGCGGCCCGCAGCTCGAAATAATCCATCGCCAGCTCGGCCTGGAGACTGAGCCGGGCGGTTTCGAGATCGGCCTGCGTGGCCTGGGCCTCTTCCCGGGCCGCCGCCACCGTCCGGCGGATCCGGCCCCACAAGTCGATCTCATACGACATATCGAGCGAGAGCAAAAAGTCGCCGCTGCTGCCCAGTTTCACGTTTGGTGACAGGAACGGCTGATTGGCGGACTCGCGGACCGAGCTGGCGCCGACGCTGGTCGAGATCGTGGGAAACAGCGCGGCGCGATTGAGACGGACCATGGCCCGGGCTGCGCTCAACCGTGCTTCGGCAACCTTCAGATTCTGGTTTTCGGGGATTCGCTCCTCCAGCGCGTGGAGCTCGGGATCTCCGAAGATCTCCCACCACCGGCCCCGCGGAAGGGAATCGCTGGGCTGCGCCACTTTCCAGCCATCCGCCTCCTTGTAGGTCGGCGTCATGGGCACGGACGGCTTCGCGTAGTCCGGGCCGACCATGCAGCCACCGAGTACGAGCGCGGCGAGCCCGGCCAGGCCGGCGACTCGTCCCCTCATGGTTGGGTTCGGGCGCGTGCGCTCACGACCCGCACGGGAGTGCCGCTGGTGAGCGAGTCCGACGGCGCCACGATGACCTGGTCGGACGGCTGCAGGCCAGCAGAGATCTCCACGGTGTTGCCATAGTCATGGGCGATCGTGACCGGAACGAGTTGCGCTCGACCGTCCCGGACCACCCCGACCTGGAGTCCCTCGGCGCGGAAGAGCAGCGTGTTGGCGGGAATCGTGACCGTCGCGGTCTCCCTGGGAAGCTTGAGGTGAACGAAGACGTAGGCCCCGGGCAGCAGCTCTCCGCGCGGATTGTCGACGTCCACCTCGACGTTCAGCGTGCGGGAGGCGAGGTCGATCGCATTGGCGGTCCGTACGAGCCTGCCCTGGAATGACCGCCCGGGGAACTCATCGAGGGTGAGGGTCGCCGGGCTTCCAGGGCTGGCCGCTCGCGAGTAGACCTCGGGGACGGCCACGAACACGCGCAGCGTGTCGATCGCGGTCATGTGGAAGAGCTCCCGGCCCGCGGTACTCGTCGATCCGGCGTTGACCAGGACGCCGATGTCGACGTTGCGAGCCGTGATGACTCCATCGAACGGCGCAAAGATCTTCTCGAACGCCTGGAGCTGTTCGAGCCGGCCGACGTTCGCGATATTCGAATCGACGGTGGCTTTCATCGCGCTGAGCGCGCTCACCGCCACGTCCGTCTCCTGCTTGGAGACCGAGTCGCTCTCCAGGAGTGCCCGCCAGCGGTCGGCCGTGATCTGCGCCTGCCGCAGATTCGCCCGCGCCGTCTCGAGGTCGGCCCGGGCCTGTTGCAGCTGCTGGTCGACCTCGGGCGTCTCGATCTCGGCGAGGAGCTGTCCTGCCTTCACGTGCGCGCCGATGTCGAAGTACCAGCGCTTCACGTAGCCGTTCGTGCGGGCGAAGATCGGCGCGTCGGTGAAGGCCTGGGTCGTACCCGGCAGGAGGATCTCCCGCGTCGACGCGCTCGCCGTCGGCGATATCACGCTGACGACCGGAACGGCCGCATCCGCGGTCGTCCGCTTGAGCGTGGCGTCAGCCGCGTTCCGCGTCCGGACGCCCGAGTAGATGCCGAGGCCGAGGACACCCGTCACCAGGGCGAGCCCCAGCAGCAGCGCGGGGCGCCGCGAGCGCTGGCGCTCGCCCGGATCGATCGATTCGGGTCTCGTCGCGACCTCGCTCGCGGGATTCGTCGTCATCGCGTGGCCTCGGGCCGGCGCCGCCCGTGCAGCAGGGCGAACACCGACGGCACGAACACGAGGGTGGCGAAGGTGGCGCACAGCAGGCCGCCGATGACGGCGCGCCCGAGGGGCGCGTTCTGCTCGCCACCCTCACCGAGCCCGAGTGCCATGGGCACCATGCCGATGATCATGGCCAGCGCGGTCATCAAGACGGGGCGGAAGCGGGTGAAGCCGGCCTCGACCGCGGCCATCGCCACGTCCCCGTGCTCCTGGAGCCGCTCCTTGGCGAAGGACACGACCAGGATGCTGTTGGCGGTCGCGACACCGACGCTCATGATGGCCCCCATCAAGGCGGGGACGCTGAGTGTCGTCCCGGTCAGGAACAGGAACACCACGATCCCGGCCAGGGCCGCCGGCAGCGCCATGATGATGATGAAGGGATCGAGCCAGGACTGGAAGTTCACGACGATCAGCAGGTAGACGAGGACGATGGAGAAGCCGAGTCCCGCGAGCAACCCGATGTACGCCGTCCGCATGGTCGCGAGCTGCCCGCGCACGGTGAGGAAGCTGCCCCGGGGCAGGAGCGGCCGGTGTGCGTCGACGATCCGCGCGATGTCGCGGCCGACCGCGCCGAGGTCGCGGTCCTGCACGGCGCCGTGGATGTCCACGACTCGGCGGATATTGTAGTGCGACAGCACGGCCATCTCGCTCGAGCGCGTGATCGACGCGACGTCGGTGAGGATGCCGGGCCGCGTCATGGTGGCGGCGCTGATCGGGATGTTCTCGATGTCGTGCAGGGACTGGATCCGGTATTGCGGCGTCTGGGTGGCGAGGTTGTAGCTGACCCCGTTCTGCCAGTTCAGGAAGAACGTCGGCGTGGTCTGGAAACTGCCGCTAAGGGAGACGAGCACGCTACTGGCGAGGTCCCGAATGGTGAAGCCGCCCTGTCCCGCCTTCGTGCGGTCCACGGTGACGTCGAACTTCGGGTAGTCGAAGCGCTGCTGGATGCGCAGGTCGACCAGTCCCGGCACCCGACGGAGCTCGTTCAGCATCTGGTCCGCGACGCGGCGATTCCCCTCGACGTTCGCTCCCTCGATCTGGATGTCGATCGGGGCGGGCAGCCCGAAGTTGATGATCTGGGTGACGATGTCGGCGGGCAAGAAGTAGAAGGTTACGCCGGCGAACTGCTCCGGCAGCGTCTGCCGGAGGGCCCGGACGTAGTCCGCGGTGGGGCGGTGGTCGGCTTTCAGGGAGACGAGAATGTCCGCGTCGGCGGCGCCGATGACGCCGGACGAGCTGTGCATCCAGTTGATGGTGCTGTAGGGCAGCCCGATGTTGTCGATGATCACGTCCATCTCGCCGGCCGGGATCTCGCGCCGGATCGCCGCCTCCACGAGGTCGGTCAACCGCGCCGTCTCCTCGATCCGGGTGCCGGTCTGGGCGCGCAGGTGAAGGGTGAACTGACCGCTGTCGGTATCCGGGAAGAAGTTCTCGCCGAGACGCGGAACGAGCAAGGCGGCCGAGAGACAGATGACCAGGAACACCGGGATGAAGACGCCGCGCCGGCCGACGAGCATCGTGAGCAGCCGCCGATAGGCGAGGCGGCCCCGCTCGAACCATCGTTCGAACGCCTGCTGCCCGCGGGCCAGCAGATTGCGCGACGGCGCCGCGCCCTCGACCGGCGGCGAGAGCAGGTATCTGGCGATGGTGGGCACCAGCGTTCGCGACAGGAGATACGACGCGAGCATCGCGAAGATCACCGCCTCAGCCAGCGGGACGAAGAGGTAGCGGGCGACCCCGCCCAGGAAGAACATCGGCAGGAACACGATGCAGATGCACAGCGTGGAGACGAGCGCCGGCACCGCGATCTGCTGGGCGCCGTCCAGGATGGCCTGGAGGACGGGCTTGCCCATGTCGAGGTTGCGGTTGATGTTCTCGACCTCCACGGTGGCGTCGTCCACGAGGATGCCGACGGCCAGCGCGAGCCCGCCGAGCGTCATGATGTTGATGGTCTCGCCCAGGAGGCTGAGGGTGATGACCGACGTCAGAATCGAGAGCGGGATGGACACCGCGATGATGATCGTGCTTCGCCAGCTCCCGAGGAAGAGCAGGATCATCATGGCGGTGAGGCAGGCGGCGATCACCGCCTCCCGGATCACCCCGTTCACCGCCGCTCGCACGAAGATGGACTGATCCGCCACCGGCTGGACCTTGAGCTCAGGCGGAAGGGTCGGAATCACGCGGGGCAGCAGCGTGCGGATGCCGGCCACGACGTCGAGGGTGGACGCGCTGCCGGTCTTCAGGATGGTGACGAGCGTGCCACGGCTGCCATCCCGGCGGACGACGTTCGTCTGCGGCGCGAACCCGTCGCGCACGTAGGCGACGTCGCGCAGGTAGATCGTCGAATTGCCGACCACCTTGACCGGGAGGTCGTTCAGCTCGGCCACGGTCCGCGGGCTCGCGTTCAGGGCGACGTCGTATTCGAACTGGCCAATCTTGGCGGTGCCGGACGGCAGCACGATGTTCTGCAGGCCGAGGGCGGTGACGACGTCGGCCGGGGAGAGCCCTTTGGACTGGAGCAGCCGCGGGTCAAGATCGACCATGACCTGGCGCTGCTTGCCGCCGTACGGGTAGGGGATGGACGCGCCCGGCACCGTCACGAGCTGGGTCCTCAAGAAGTTGAGGCCGACGTCGTTGAGCTCGGGCTCCGACAGGCCGGACAGGCCGAGCTGGAGAATCGGGACCGTCGATGCGCTGTAATTGATGATGAGGGGCGGCTGGATGCCGGGGGGAAGCTGGCGCAGGATGGTCTGCGATACCGCCGTCACCTGAGCGTTCGCCGTGTCGAGGCGGGCATTCGGCTGCAGGAATATCTTGACCATCGACTGGCCGTTGACGGTCGTCGACTCGAGGTGCTCGATGTTGTCCACCGTCGTCGTGAGCACCCGCTCGAACTGGGTGGTGATCCGCCCTTCCATCTCTTCGGGGTTCAGGCCGGTGAACTGCCACGCCACCGAGATCACCGGGATGTCGATGTTCGGGAAGATGTCGGTCGGCGTGCGGAGGATGAGCACCGGGCTCATCAACAAGATAAGCACAGCCAGAACGACGAACGTGTACGGGCGCTGCAGCGCGACCCTGACGATCCACATATCTTATCGATGCGGCGCCAGGCGCCGCGGTTTCACCGTGCCCCCGCCGCCGTCCAGGCTATCCACCAGATCGCAACGTTGCCCCGCCCTAGACGGCCACCGCGTACCGAGACGTCGTCTGGGGCTCGCTGAGCCGGCCCCGCAGCAACGACCGCGCGCGATGAATCCTGGTCTTGACGTTCGCGGCGCTGAGGTTTAGTCGCTGGCCAATCTCCACGTGCGAAAGGCCGTGAAGGTCGCGCAGGACGAAGACCGTGCGATAGTTCATCGGGAGCTCGTCGATCGCCTCGGTCAACTCGGCGCGAACCTCGGTCTGTCTGGCCGGGTCGTCGACGGCCAACGACCAGTCGCCGGGCAGCGCGGTGTTGTGCGCGCTCTCGGTCAGCAGTCCGGGGACCGCGTCCGACGAGATCTCGCCTTCACGGCGTCGCCGCCCGCGAATTTTCTGATAGGCGGCGTTGGCCACGATGCGATAGAACCACGACCCGAACGCGGACTCGCCGCGAAAGCTGTCGATCTTGTTCACGACCGTCAGCAACGCGTCCTGCACCACTTCTTCGGCGTCCTGCGCCATGCGTGTGATGCGGACGGCCAGGCGGTAGGCGCGGGCGCCATAGAGTTCAAGGAGACGCTCGGCGGCCCGCGGATCCTGGCGGCGCAGCGCCTCGATGAGCTCACGGTCGCGATCTACGCGGGGTCGAGTGCGGTGACGCTCGATGTCGGGCTCGGTCGTCGTGAATCCAGTCTCGAGAAACATGCTCAGCTCCTCCTGTCGAGATCGTGTCTGACAGGAACAGGTGTACCGGGGCGCCGTGACCAGGGCGTGTCGGTGGGCGTGAAAAATGACGTAGCAACCCGAGCGACGATCACGGGCCACGATCGGGCGCAGGGAGCCGGCCATCTCAGGGGAGGCGCCGTACCCCACCAAAGTAGGGATGGACGCCTGCCATTGGTATTACTACTCTACGAGCGACGGCGTGAAGAGCCGACCGACGAGGAGTACGATGAACGAGCTCGCTCTCGGGAGCAGTTCCGGAGCGATGTACGGCAGCGTGGCGGAGCGACTCTGGCGGACCAGCGTACGGTGTGGGTTGGGTGTCGCCGGTTTGGCGGCGTTGACGGCCGTCCTCGATCGACTCCACTTCCGGTCCGCGCTGCTCTACCTGATCATCGTCGTCTTCGTGTCCCTCACGGGAGACTTCGTGGCATCGGCCGTGGTCTCGATGGGTGCCCTGCTGTGCCTGTCGTACTTCCTGAGCCCGCCGGGCTTCCTGCTCGGGCTGGACCAGCCGCTCAACCTGGTGGCCCTGCTCGGATTCCTGACGGCGGCGTTCGTGGTGACGAGCCTGGTGTCGAGGCGGCGCGCGTCGTTCCAGGAAATCGAGGGCCTGCGCGACCAGCTCAAGCTCGTGATCGACACGATTCCCGCGTTGACCGGGGTCACCTTGCCCAGCGGCTCGGTCGAGGTCGTCAACCGCGGGTGGCTGGACTACACGGGAATTCGCCTGGAGGACGCGCGGGGGTCGGGCTGGACGCGCGCGCTTCATCCCGATGACCGTGAGCTGTTCGTCAGCAAGGGCCTCACGGCTCGGGAAACGCGGGAACCGTTCGAGCTCGAGCTGCGGTTGCGGCGCGCGGACGGAGTCTATCGGTGGTTCCTGATGCGCGTGGCGCCGCTACGCAACGAGCAAGGCGAGGTCGTCAGGTGGTACGGCGTGTCGATCGACATCGAAGACCGCAAGCTGGCCGAGGCGATGCTGGCCGGAGAGAAGCGGCTTCTCGAGATGATGGCCAGAGGTGATGCGCTCGTGCTCATCCTCGATGCGTTGTGCCGCCTGGTCGAAGAACAGTCCGGCAACGTTCTCTGCTCGGTCTTGATGCTCGACCCCGATGGGCTCCACCTGCGGCACGGTGCGGCGCCCAGCCTGCCGAGAAGCTACACGGACGCCGTCGACGGCCTCGCCATTGGCCCCGGCGCGGGTTCGTGCGGGACGGCCGCGTACCGGGCCGAGCGCGTGGTCGTGTCGGACATTGCCACCGACCCCCTGTGGGCCGACTACCGCGAGCTGGCCCTCGCACATTCGCTGCGCGCATGCTGGTCCACTCCCATGCTCGCCTCCGATGGCCGGGTGGTCGGGACGTTCGCGATGTACTATCGCGAGCCCCGCCTCCCCCGTGCGCACGAGCACGACATGATCGACCGGATCACGCCCATGGCGGCGGTCGCCGTCGAGCGCGCGCACGCCGAAGAGGCGCTGCGCCAGGCTCAAGCGGAGCTCGCGCGCGTGACCCGCGTGACGACCGTGGGCGAGCTGGCCGCGTCCATCGCGCACGAGGTGAACCAGCCGCTGGCGGCCATCGTCGCGGACGCGTCGGCCTGTCTGCAGTGGCTGGCTGCCGACCGCCCTGATCTGGACAGCGTCCGCGAGGCGCTCGGCGCCGTCGTGAAGGACGGCGAGCGGGCCGGCGAGGTGGTCGGCCGAATCCGCGCGCTCCTCTCGCGGACGGCGGTCCCGCGCGAGCCCTGCGATCTGACGGGAATCGTCCACGAGGTGCTGTCCCTCGTCGGCCCCGAGCTCAGGCGCCAGGGCATCGCGCTGCAGACGGTTCTGACGCCGGAGCTGCCGCTGGTCATCGGCGACCGGATTCAACTACAGCAGGTCCTTTTGAACTTGCTGGTGAATGCGGCGGAAGCGATGCGGCAGACGCAACCTGAGCGGCGACGTGTCGTCGTCCGCTCGACGGTGGAGCGTCGCGACGACGAGGTGTGGGCGGTCCTCGCGGTGCAGGACGCGGGAGTCGGCTTCAAGGAGTTGGAGGAGTCGCGCCTGTTCGAGGCGTTCTACACCACGAAGCCGAACGGACTCGGCATGGGACTCTCGATCAGTCGCTCGATCGTCGAGCGGCACGAGGGACGCCTCTGGGGCACGGCGAATCCCGACCGCGGCGCCACCTTTCACGTCGCCCTGCCGGGGATGCGATGAGCTCGGAGGCTCCCGTCGTTTTCATCGTGGACGATGACGAGGGTTTCCGCGACGCCCTCCGGCGCCTCATGAGCTCTGTCGGTCTGGCCGTCGAGGTCTTCCCGACGGCTCAGGCTTTCCTCACGGCGTCCCGCCCCGATGCTCCGGGATGCCTGGTGCTCGATGTGCGCCTGCCGGGGCTGAGCGGACTCGACCTGCAGCGCGAGCTGGCCGCGGTGGACGCGTCGCTGCCGATCATCTTCCTCACGGGCTACGGCGACATCCCGATGTCGGTCCGGGCCATGAAAGCCGGCGCGGTGGAGTTCTTGACGAAGCCATTTCGCGAGCAGGATCTGCTCGACGCGATCCGCCACGCGATCGATCGCCACCGCGTCGTCCGGGCGGAGCGGCGCGAGCTCGTCGAGCTCCGTTACCGGTACGACTCTCTCACCCCGCGCGAGCGCGACGTGATGGCCGGCGTCATCGCCGGTCTGCTCAACAAGCAGATCGCCGCCGAGCTGGGGACGAGCGAGGTCACCGTCAAGGAACAACGCGGCCACGTGATGCGCAAGATGCAGGCAGGCTCGGTGGCCGAGCTGGTGAGGGCCGCCGCGCGCCTCGGAATCGTCCCGGCGCGTCGTGGGGATGGCTGACGGCCGGCTCGGCGCACTTCGTCGTGAAGTAACGCGCGCGAGCGCTACACGAGCTCGAAGGCCGCGCCGCGCGGATCGCCGAGGTGTTCAGCCGCACGGCGGCGCCGCCATTGTGGGACATGGATCGCACGGCGATCGCGACCGAGCGCCGCGTGCTGCGTCCGGAGTGCCTGCACCCCACCAACGTAGGGTAGACGCGGCGCGCCGGCCGCCCTAGCCTGATGGTATGAGCGAGCAACAGGCGGGGATGATCTCCGTCGTCGACGACGATGCGTCCCTGCGTCGATCCGTGCGGAATCTCTTGATGTCGGTCGGTTTCGAGGTCCAGGCGTTCGCCTCGGCGGAAGAGTTCCTCGAATCTCCAAAGCGTGCGAACACCGGCTGTCTGGTGCTCGATCTGCGTCTGACCGGCATGAGCGGCCTCGACCTTCTCAAGCATCTGGCGACCATCGGCTCACGAATCCCCGTGATCATTCTCACGGCGCACGGTGACGCCGAGGTGCGCCAGCGCGTCCTCCAGGCCGGCGCGGTTGCGTTACTCGGCAAACCGTTTCGCGGCGACGCCCTGCTCGATGCCGTGAGGACGTCGCTGAACCGATGACGCGCTCGAGCGGAAGCATGAAGCCCAAGGTGTGCCTCGTCTTGACCTTGCTCGGAGGGTTCGATGCGCGTACCCGCTCGGGTTCCGCGCTGGTCCTTTCGACGAGAAAAGCCCGGGCGCTCCTGGCGTACCTGGCCCTGCCCCTTGGCCGCGCCCACCCGCGCGAGAAGCTAGCGACGCTGCTCTGGGGCGACATGCCCGATGCGCAGGCAAGGGGCAACTTGCGTCAGGCATTGTCCCGGATCCAGAAGGCGTGCGCCCGAGCGAACGTCCCCGCGATGCGCTTCGAGGGCGACACCATCGCGCTCGATCCGTCCGCGGTCGAAGTCGACGTGGCCGCCTTCGAGAGATTGCTCGCCGACGGTCGGCCCGGCGCGCTCGAGCAAGCCGTCGAGCGCTACCGGGGAGACCTGCTCGAAGGGCTGGCGCTGCCCGAACGCACGTTCGACGAGTGGCTGATCTCCGAGCGAGAGCGTCTGCACGAGCTGGCCACCAAGGCGCTCGGACGGCTACTGGCCCACCAGAGCACGACCGAAGCGGACGAGCAAACGCTGCGGACCGCTCGACGGCTGCTCGAGCTCGATCCTCTCGAGGAAGCCGTGCACCGGCTCGTGATGCGTGTGCACTGGCGGCACGGCCGCCGGGCGGCGGCCCTGCGTCAGTACCAGCTCTGCGTCCACCTCCTCGAGCGTGAGCTGCGAGCCGAGCCCGAGGCCGAAACCAGACGGCTTCACCAGGAGATCTTGAGATCGCGTGCACACCGTCTCGAACAAGTCGACTCGCCCGGACCCGTCGCCGACGTCGAGACGACGGCGTCTCCGCTGTCGCCCGCCGCGGCCGACCCGGCTATGCCGCTGCTGGGGAGAGAGGACGAGGCGGCGAAATTCCACGCGCTGCTCGACCAGGTCTGCGCCGGAGAGCTCCGGGTCATTGCCCTCATTGGTGAGGCCGGCGTCGGCAAGAGCCGGCTCCTGGACGAGCTCGCAGCGCTGGCGGCCCGACGGGGACTTCGGGTCCTTCCGGCGCGCTCGTACGAGTCCGAGCAAGTGCTGCCGTTCGGACCGTGGGTCGATGCGCTGCGCGCCGGCGGCGTCGTCGACGACCACGAGGTGCTCCGTGAGCTCTCGCCGGCGCTCCGGGCCGATCTGGCCCGCCTGCTTCCCGAGCTCGGTGACGGGCAGCGCACGGGCGCGCTCGGGACGAACCCGTTGCGTGTCTTCACCGCGCTCGCGCGGCTCATCGCGGTGACGGGCGCGCGCCGGCCGCTGGCGATCGTGCTCGACGACTTTCACTGGGCCGACGAGATGAGCGTCCGCTTCCTGGCCTTCCTCGGTCGCCGCCTCGCCGGCTCGGCGACGTTGCTGGCGGTGTCCGTCCGCGCCGAGGGGCTCCCCGACGCACCGCTGCTCCGGCGAACGCTCGACGAGCTGTCGAACGAGGCTCACCTGGCGTGGACGGAGGTTCGGCCCCTCTCGGAGGCAGACACGCGGCGTCTGGTGCAACGAGCCGCGGCCCCGGATGCGAGCGCCGACGCCGTGGAACGACTGGCGGCGCAGGCCTGGCGCCTCGGCGAGGGCAACCCGTTCGTCGTCCTCGAAGCCATGCGGGTCTGGTGCGCGCAAGGAGCGCCGGCACTCGACGGTCTGTCACTTCCCGAGCGCGTGAGCCGCTCGATCGTGGATCGACTCGAGCGACTCGACGCCCGGACGGCGCAGCTCGTCAGCGTAGCGGCGGTGATCGGCCGCGACTTCGACGTCGGCCTCCTGTTGCAGGCGAGCGGTCTCGGCGACCGCGAGGCGGTGGCGGGATTCGAGTCTTTGCTGCGCAACGGGATTCTGCGTCGCGAGGGGCAGCGCCTGCGTTTTCGACACGAGCGAGTCCGTGACGCAGCCGCCGGTCACCTCTCGACTCCGCGTCGCGCGCTCATCCACCGACAAATCGCGGAGAGCCTCGAGGGGCTGTCCGCGTCCGACCATCCGCCACATCTCGAGCTCGGTCGGCACTATCGCGACGGCGAGGTCTGGGACAAAGCGCTGGCCCACTTCCGGACGGCCGCGCGGGTGGCGGCCGCCCGCTTGGCGTACGAGGAGGCCGTGGCCTGCTACTCGGAGGCGCTGGACATCTGTCGGCAGGCATCCTCGCGGCGCGAGATCGACGTTGCGCGCGTCGACGTGCAGGTCGAGCTCGGCTCGGCGCTCCACGCCGTCGGCGACGTCGAGCGCGCACTCGATCACTATCGAAGCGCCGAGGCCGGGGCGGTGGCACTCGGCGATCGAGGACGCGCGGCCTGGATCATCGCGGCCATGAGCTATGCCCACACGTCCCTGGGACAGCACCGGACGGCAATCGAGCTCGCGCACCGCGCGTTGGAGGTCCCGGGCGGCGGTGCTGACAACCCGGCGCTCCGGATCTGGGTGCAGCAGAGCCTCGTCCGCACGGCGTACGCCGTCGGCGATTACCAGGCGGCCGTCTCGGTGGCCCGAGCGACCCTCGAGACCCTGGCCGACCACCCGGCCGATGAGCCCTTCGGCCCGGCACTCCTCACGCCCGTTGTCCCGTCCGTCGGCGTTCGAGGGTTCCTGGCGCTCGCGCTGAGCTCGCGCGGCCTGTTCACCGACGCGCTGGCCGAGGGAGCCGAAACGGTACGCGTTGCGGAAAAGGTGAACCGGTCTCCCGAGCTGGCCTGGGCCAACTATTGCCTCGGACGGACGGTCCTCGAGCAGGGCAACGCCGGCCAGGCGGTCGAGTATCTGGAGCGTGCCCTGGCGCTCACGCGAGACTGGGAGCCCGCCACGCATGGGCCCCGAACCGGACTACACCCGCTCGCGGACCTCACGGCGGCCACGCTGGCCTTGGCCCACGCGGCGACGGGACAGCTCGCGTCGGCGATCAGCCTCGCCGTCGCCGGCGCCAGCGCCACGGGCTCGAAGCAGCTCGGCTTCGTCCGGTTGCTCCAGATCCAGGGAAGCGTGCTGCTCGCCGCGCAGCGGTTCGACGAGGCGACGTCGGTCGCGATCGTGGCGCTCGAGACGGCCCGTGGCCGGGGTGAACTGGCCCACGAAGCGTGGGCGCTTGGGTTACTGGGTGCCATCGCCCGCCGACGGCAGCCAGGGTCAGTCGAGCCAGCCGTGGGCCACTTCGACGGCGCGCTGGCCCTCGCCGACCAGCTCGATCTGCGGCCGCTCCGCGCGCGGTGCCGCCTCGAACGGGCCGAGGCCCTGTACCACGCCGGCCGTCACGACGAGATCGGGCAGAGCCTTGGGCTGGCCATCGAGGACTTTCGCGCGATGGAGATGACGGCATGGCTGCACCGCGCGAAGGCACTCGAGGAGGCGCTGACCGCGAGGACGTGAACCGGCGGCGCTATGGCTCGACCGGTTCGATCGACGTCGCCACAACGCGATCGTGCTCCGCAAACCCGGTCACGATGACCAGGTCGTTCCACCCCAGACGCTGATACTCGTCCTGGGACACCTGCGTGAGATCGACGCTGATGCTCTGACTCGCGTCGGTGGCGACCACCATCGTTTCTCCCGCGATCCACAGCACGCGCGCCTCAAAATAGACCGAGTCGTCGTCGGCTGCGCTGGCGGTGACGGGCAGCAAGCTCAGCAGAGCCAACGCGGTCAATGTCATCAGGACGCGGGACCCACGAACGTCAAGCCAAGACATCGAGAAGTTCCTCCGCACTACTTACGATGCGGCTGGGCTCGCGGATGTTGCAGCGGATAGCGCCGAGCCCCGCCCTGGGTGAATCACGAGGCGGGCGACGGGGCATCAGAAGAATTGTCGACGGGTCGCGCGGTGCTCGATGCTCAACAGCAACCGGCGACAAGGAGATTGATGATGGATCGACGATCAGTCTTGCCCGAGGTCAGACTGCCGAGGAATGAGGAACCCATGGCGCCGGTCACCATCTTCGACGCGAACGGCTCGATCGTCCGGGTCGTACCGGCGACGGAGTTCCGTCGGGCTCCGACGATGCGCGTCGGACCGGGCGCGCGACGCGGAACCGCGCGCTCCACGAACGGCCGTGCCGACACCGCCGCGTAGAACCTATGGTGACTCACCGCGCTGGGGCTCAGCGCGGTGAGGCCCCGTCGGGACGCCCCGCCGAAGTAGTCGATGTATCGATCGACGGCGCGCGGCCGATTGGCGGTCAGCGCGCAGAGATAGAGCTTCACTCGCCTTTGCTGCGTCGATCGTAGGAGATGGCATAGGCGGCCGATCGGGCCAGCAGGATCGGGTCGGCCGAGAGGTCGATGCCGTCCGTCCGGTTGGTGGGATCGAAGATCAGGCGCCGCTCGTCGTCGGCGCTCGTCGGGGAGATGCCCGTGACTTCCAGTCGCCCGAGCTCGACGATGCGCCGAGCCTCGGGCCACAGGGCGGTGACGTCGTCGGTCGGGTCGCCTACCTCGGCCAATTGCAGGACCAGCCGGAATGCCACCGGGCCGGTCCGCAGCCGGCCTTCCAGCTCCTCGCGCAGGAAGCTCGGGCTTCGCTTGCCGCCCTCGTCAGGGGAGAGAAAGGCCTCGCCGGCCTGCGGCACGAAACGATAGCGGCCGAATCGGCTCGTGCCATCCGCGGCGGTGAAGCGGAAGGCGTGCTCGGCATGGTAGGTCGCCTGCGCATAGCTGGCCGGCACCGGCTTCTTCATCAGGCGCTCGACGAAGGCGCGTCCGGCGGGATGGCCGGCGAGAAAGCGCGGGACCGCATCGGGGTCGGGCCGGCCGCTGGCCGGCACGGGCAGCTGAGCCCGCAGGAACTCGAGCAGCTCCTCGGGCGTCCGCGCGATGAATCCTTCGACGGAGTTGGCGAGGATGTCGGCGCTCTTGCCGTCGGAGAGCTGAAACTTCACTGCGATCGAGCGCACATTGGGGACGCCATCGTGCACGTCGGGGTTCCCGTTGCTGTTGGCGAACCGGACCGTGGTCGCCACCGACTGTCCTGTGAAATGGGGCGCCCGCGTGACGCGAGGAGCGTCCGCCGAAGCGCGAAACGTTCCCGAACAGACGAGGCCCTTGGCGTGGACGGGACGGAAGCCGGGATGTGGGCCGGCCAGCGCCCTCATGGCTTCGACGATCTGACGGATGACGGATTCCGGTGTCGCCGATGTCGACATATGCGCGTCTCCTTCCCAGTTGGCCAACGCTCGGTGCGCGAGAGTCTCAAATCGAAATGTAGATTACCCCCTCCCGCGCGGGAAGGGCCGCGGCATCTCGCGAATCCGCGAAATGCCGTGTCGCCGCGCCCGGCGACGCCATCTCAATAGCGCACGTGCGGCGGCTCGCCGTACATGAAACACCCGCGGGGGCACTACACCGCCGCAATCCGTGAGAAAGGAGTGTCACCTCACATGACGACACGAGTCGCAACCCCTATGGAGAGGGCTGAAACCCGTCCGCCGCTGCCGCCGTTCACGCGAGACACCGCCATCCAGAAAGTGCGGGCGGCCGAGGATGGCTGGAACACCCGGGACCCCGAGCGGGTTGCCCTCGCCTACAGCACGCAGAGCCGCTGGCGCAATCGGGCGGAGTTCGTCGTCGGCAGAGAGCAGATCGTCGCGTTGCTTCGGCGCAAGTGGGCGCGGGAGCTCGACTACCGACTGATCAAGGAGTTGTGGGCTTTCGAAGGCAGTCGCATCGCCGTCCGTTTCGCGTACGAATGGCATGACGACGCCGGAAACTGGTTTCGGTCCTTCGGCAACGAGAACTGGGAGTTCGATGCGCAAGGCCTGATGACGCGACGTCATGCGTCCATCAACGATCTGCCCATCCGCGAGGACGACCGGAAGTTTCGCTGGCCCTTGGGCCGGCGGCCTGACGACCACCCCGGTCTGAGCAGCTTCGGATTCTGAGACCCCGCGAGAGATCTTTTGTTAGGCGGTCGGGCGCGGCGATCGTACCGGTCGCCGCGCGTCTTTTCGCAGGAATCGGACAGTTCAAACACATCCGGCATCGGCGCGTCGTGGTGTCTCGTCTCAAGTGGTGGAGGAAGTAGACGATGTTCACTTTCAAGAGCTTGCGGAGGCTGGTTGTCACCACCGCCGTCGCCTTGGCGACGACGGGTCTTGTCCTGACGATGCCCCTGAGCGCCGCGGCCCGGGGAGGCGGCGGTGACCACGGTCACTTCGACGGACACGTCGACGGACACGTCGACGGGCACTTTGACGGACGAGGCTTCGGGACTCCACACGGCTTTGCCGGAACTCCTGGCCACTTCCGTGCGGTCGACCCCGGTCATTGGCGCGATGGCCACTGGAACCACGGGTTCCACGACGGGCGGCTAGGCTGGTGGTGGGTCGTCGACGACGGGTGGTACTACTACCCGAACGCGACATATCCCTACCCGCAGTACTGGTACTACTGTCCGAGCGCCGGCGAGTACTACCCGTACGCCTCGGCGTGTCCCGAGGGCTGGACGCCGGTGATTCCGCAGTAGACGCCATCCGCGTCGGAGAGTTGCGCGCGCTGTTGTGGCCGCGGTCCGCTTGGGCCGCGGCTCACACATCCTCTCCATCGACGCCGCCGTTCGCTCGAGTGCCAACGGCCGCACCCACGTGTTCCAGCCGGCCCTGACACGCGACGCACGTGGTCGCGTCGGGAACGGCGAGGAGCCGCTTCGCGGGAATCGTCGCTGCGCACTCTGAGCAGACGCCGTACTCTCCGTTGTTCACCCGCGTCAATGCGACATGGAGCCGCTTGGCCTGCTCCATCAGACGGGAGGCGACAAGATGCTCCTGCTCTTGATGCTCGAGGCCCTGGGCGAGGTCGAGGAAATTCCCTCCACCCACTTCGGCGATCGGCGCGGCGGCGCCTCGATGCAGTCGATCGGCGATCCCGTCGAGCTCTGCGGTCAGCAAGCGCCTGATCCGATCATTCGTTTCGATTCTCGCGACCTCGGTCACTTTGTTAGCCATCGCCATTCCCCTCTTGCGGCTTGGGATGACGGCCACGTGCAGTTGGTTGCAAGAGTGCTCTAGGACGCCGTCCGTGGACCGCCGTCGCAGCTTGCCGGTTCTTGCGGGAATCACCCGCTCCGCCCGCCCCCGGCCGCGACGTGCGCATCCCAGCAGACGCGGGCGTGGACACCGGACGGAGCCCCGTGATAGGTCGATGCGCGCGCCTGAGGAGGAATCTGAGAACTCATGATCCACGACAACATCCTGGGCACCATCGGCCGCACTCCGGTCGTACGAATTCAGCGGCTCGCACCGCGCCACGCCACGATGTTCGTGAAGTGCGAGTTCTTCAATCCGCTCGCGTCGGTCAAAGACCGCCTCGCGATCGCCGTGATCGAGCACGCGGAACGAACCGGGGCGTTGACGCCTGGGCAGACCGTCGTGGAAGCGACGTCCGGCAACACGGGCATCGCGCTCGCCATGGTCTGCGCCGTGAAGGGCTATCCCTTCGTCGCCACGATGGCGGAGACCTTTTCAGTCGAACGCCGCAAGATCATTCGCATGCTCGGCGGCACGGTCATCCTGACGCCGGCCGCCGAGCGCGGGATGGGCATGGTGCGCAAGGCGGAAGAGCTCGCGAGGAAGCACGGCTGGTTCCTGGCGCGGCAGTTCGAGAACGAGGCGAACCCGGCCTACCATCGCAGCACGACCGGTCCCGAGATCCTCTCGGACTTCGCCGGCAAGCGCCTGGACTACTTCGTCACCGGCTGGGGCACCGGCGGTACGCTGACCGGCGCCGGGCAGATGATCCGACTCGCCCGGCCGGACGTGCAGATCATCGCCACCGAGCCCGCCGGCGCCGCGCTCCTCTCGGGCAAGCCGTTCACCCCGCACAAGATCCAGGGATGGACGCCAGACTTCGTGCCGGCCGTCCTCGACCGGACGGTGCCGCATCGCGTCCTGCCGGTGACGGACGCCGAGGCCATCGACACGGCGCGGGCGCTCGCGCGCCGCGAGGGAATTTTCTGCGGCATCTCCTCCGGCGGAACCTTCGCCGCGGCCCGCAAGGTCGCGGACGAGGCGCCGGAGGGCTCGGTCATCCTCGCGATGCTGCCGGACACCGGCGAGCGCTATCTCTCCACGGCGCTGTTCGAGGGAATCGCCGAAGGCAGCGATCCGGAACCGTGACCGCCGGTCGCCTCATTCATGGGCCTCGACGGCGGTGGGGAGCACGACGTGAAAGCAGGCACCGCGCGGAGAGTTGTCGGAGGCCCACAGGCGGCCGTTGTGCGATTCGACGATCGAACGACTGATGGACAATCCCATCCCTATGCCGTGTGGCTTCGTCGTGAAGAATGCGTAGAAGATCTGGTCGGCCTGCTGCGAGGGCAGCCCGACGCCCGTATCGCTGACGGACACCATCAGCCGCCCGTCTTCCGCTTGCCGCGACGTGATGGCGAGCTCGCGCGTCTCATCGACGTCCTTCATCGCGTCAACGCTGTTCATGATCAGGTTCATCAGGACCTGCTGCAATTGCACGCGATCTCCCATGAGCTGGGGGAGATATGACGCGAGCTCCGTCCGGACGGATATCCCGTGACGCGTGATCTCGCTGCTCAGGAGGACGATCATCTCTCGAATGACGTCGTTCACATCGACCAGCTCCCGTCGCGGGCTGCCTTTCGTGAATAGCAGGCGGGTGCGACTGATGATCCCCGCCGCGCGCGTTCCGTCTTCCACGATGCTCATCGCCGAGGCGCGGGCCGCTTCGAGATTTGGGGTGTCGCCGGCGAGCCAGTTCAGGCACGCCTGGGCGTTCGTGACGGCGGCGGCAATCGGTTGATTCACCTCGTGCGCCAGCGAGGCGGTCAGCGCTCCCAGGAGGCTGACCCGGTTGACGTGTGCGAGATCTTCCCGCGCCTGACGGAGCGCTGCTTCGGCGCGCTGCTGCTCGGACAGGGAAGCGATCAACGCGACGGCCAGGATGACGAACGTCGTGCCGGCCACCACCAGCGCCAAATGTGTTTGATCGAAACCCGCGTGTCGCTGGGTCTCGTAGACCTGGCCGTGCGCGGTAAAATGGGCCGCCCGCATCGCCGTGTAGTGCATACCGGAGATGGCCACTCCCATGACGGCGGCGGCCCCGAGTCGTTGCCAGAGACGCGTCGTTCCGAATGTCAGCCACAGGGCCGCCGTCGACGCGCCGATCGCGACGACGATGGAAAGCGTGACGAACAGGGGGTCGTAGCTGAGATCGGCCGGACTCCGGAGCGCCGCCATCCCGGTGTAGTGCATGGCGACGATGCCGAGGCCCATGAAGATGCCGCTCAGGACGAGGCGACGCAGCGATGCGCTCTGGCGACTGATGACGTAGAAGCCGCCGCTCGTCACGAAGATCGCCACCGCCAGCGACAGGATGGTCAATCCGACGTCGTACGACATCGCGAACGGCATCTTGAAGGCCAGCATGGCCACGAAGTGCATCGACCATATTCCACCGCCCATGGTGACCGCGGCCGCGACCAGCCACACGCGACGGGCAAGTCCCCGGGCGACACCCACGCGAGCGCCGAGATCGAGCGCCGTGTAGGATGCGAACGCGGCGACGAGAATCGACAGGGCGACGAGATACGGATCGTGTGTTCCAGTGGCGATCATCGGCTTGCCCCAATTGTGTCGGAGCCGAGAACCGTGAGTGCCGCGGCCGCAAACTCATCGGTAGTCTACGTCAATCGGATTCGCAGAGCCACGGCTCGTGGAAGAAGGAAAAGTCCGCGCGATCGGCGTCTCGAACTTCGACACGGCTCTCCTCGACCGATGCGAGGCCATCCGTCACGTCGACTCGCTCCAGCCGCCGTTTTCGATGATCAACCGCACCGCCGCCAGGCGCGAGCTCCCGTGGTGTGCGGGGCACGAGTCGGGTGTCATCGTGTACAGCCCGATGCAGTCGGGCCTGCTGACCGAGAGTTTCACGGCCGACCGCCTCGCGTCGCTGGCGGAGGACGATTGGCGGCGCCGCTCGCCGGACTTTCAGTCCCCGCATCTCGGCCGGAATCTGCGGTTGCGGGACGCGCTCCGGCCGGTCGCGGCCCGGCACCGCGCGTCCGTGTCCGCCATCGCCATCGCCTGGATCCTCGCCTGGCCGGGCGTGACCGGGGCGATCGTGGGTGCCCGAACCCCGCAGCAGGTGGACGGCTGGATCGAAGCCGCTTCGATCACGCTCGCGCCGTGGGATCTCGAGGAGATCGCCTCGGCGATCCGCCGGACCAGGGCCGGGGCAGGACCGGTCGTGCACAGGAAGCCTCGCGCTCGACATCAGAGGGCCGCATGAGCACCTCGCTGGTCGTCCACACTGACGGCGTCATCGAGCGCTGACCGCGGCCTGGAGGGCCTTCTGACACCACGGATCTCGCCGCGCGCCTAGCCGCGCTCGCCGAGACGCAGCGCACGCTCTGGGGCCGGAGAAGCGCCGGCGCCCGTTTCCGCATCTCAACGATACGATGGGCTTGCTGATCGCAGCGGCCGGCGCCTTCTGGGCGGTTGCCATGATGTGGGACGCCTTCGAGGCCCTCGTCCTGCCCCGGCGCGTGACGCGGCGGCTCCGTCCGACGCGAATGTTCTATCGCGCCACGTGGCGAATGTGGTCGGCGGTAGCGCGCCGCATGCGTCCCGGCGGCCGCCGCGAAACCTACCTCAGCTTCTTCGGGCCGTTGTCGCTGCTGGTGTTGATGGCCGCGTGGGCGGCCAGTCTCGTGGCCGCGTTCGCGCTGCTCCAGACTGGAAGCGCCCTCAATGTCCCCGGCGGCGGCGCCTTCACCGACCATCTCTACCTGAGTGGCGAAACGTTCTTCACGTTGGGTCTCGGCGACGTCACGCCGGTTTCCCGTGTGGGGCGCGCGCTGGTCGTGATCGAGGCCGGTGTCGGGTTCGCGTTCCTCGCTCTGGTCATCGGCTATCTCCCCGTGCTGTACCAGTCGTTCTCGCGCCGCGAGGTGAACATCACGCTGCTCGACGCTCGAGCAGGATCGCCGCCGAGCGCGGAAGAGCTGCTACGCGGCGAGTGGCCTGACCAGGAGGCGCTGACCGTGCTGCTTCGCGAGTGGGAACGCTGGAGCGCGGAGGTGCTGGAGTCGCATCTCTCGTATCCCGTGCTGTCGTACTACCGCTCGCAGCACGACAATCAGTCGTGGCTGGCCGCGCTCACCACGATCCTGTGCCCGCCCATCGATTCACCCCCGGACCGGCTTCCGGCGCCCGATCTCGCCCGGCTCCGTACGGGGCTCGCGGCCGTGGGCGTGGTCGTCGATGGGGGTGCCGGTGCCGACGACAAGCTTGCCGAGATGCGCGGGATGTACGAGCCCTTCGTCGCGGCGCTGTCCGAGTACCTGCTCATGCCGTTGCCCGCCTGGCGCGCCGGCGCCGACGCCCGCGTGAACTGGCGCGCGAGCTCCGGCGCAGGCCGCGCGGGCCGACGGCGCTGATCGCGTCGGCGGTGAGCTCGTCCCGGCCGCCGCGGTGGGGATCACGGCGCCTGCAGGAAGGAGTAGTCCCACACGGAGACGCGGTAGTGGTCCGCCGAAGGCAGATGCGAGACCTCGAAGTACGCGCGCTCGTATCCGCCGAGGCCTTCGGGAACCCATGCGATCCGCTGGCCGACGACCGCGCCGGACGCGTCGAGAGCCTGCGCCAGTAGACGCACGGGCTCAGCGGCTTGCCCGGATGTGTTGGTGATGTAGCCGCGTATGCGGCGCCCCCCGTCGGGCTCGGAGGCGACCGACCAGTCGAGCTTGAACCAGCGCTCCCAGCCCAGCATCAAGGTGGTCGTGGACGGCGTCAGGGAAGGACTGTTCATGGCTCCGCACGCCGTCGTCGCGACGGCCGTCAGCGCGAGCAATCCCGCCGAGAGGAGGGATCTGGCGTTCATGGTCATGGAACTTGCCTTTCGTCGGTCGGGGGTCGAACACCGGCCGGGAAGTTGATGATGTCGCCGTTCGGGGTTCGACCGAGCAGCGGCGGCGTGTACACCTCGTGGTCGGAGAGCCGCCGCTCCCAGTGCCCGGGCACCATGACGGGACCGTCGGTCCCCGGAACTTGAACGTAGCGGTCCGGAACCCATGTCGACTCGGGCGTCGGGATCGTGGGCGATGGCGCTTGCGGCATCGAGTGTGTCGTCGCGTCGTTGAGGTGGTCGAAGATCGCACCTGACGGCGTCGTGCCGCCCAGCGCCGGCCTCATCTGGCCCGACGCGAGCTGGGGCGCCGCGACACTCACGATCACCGCGACGCCGAGTAGCACGCTGTGCAATCTCATGGTGGCGCTCCCTTCTGAGTCCGGGATCTCAGCGCGTGTTCGTAGCGCAGCCGAAGGGTCAGGGCGCCTGCTCGATGACGTCGTCGGTGTTCGGCTCCGCGTACGCGGCGCCGGCCAGCGAAGCGACGATGGCGACGAGCAACAGCGCGAGAGTGATCACGTGCTTCATCTCGGTGGCCTCCCTTCCGTCACTTCTTACGATGGCGGAAGTGCACCGGCGAGATGCGGAGCCGCAGGAGGGAGAGGGCCGTCGCGTTCTTGCGGTCGGACGGAGAGTACTACCGAGTCAGATCCCAGGAGAACCAGTCGTCGTAGCCGTAGGACGGCCACGGCGAAGAGGCCCACTGCGCGCTCCTGAGCGCCTGCTCCGCCTTCACCGCGGACTCCAGGGTCGTCGCGACGAAGCGACGCGTCCTCTGCGACAGGCCGTGGTCGCTCTGGATCAGCGCGAGCGCATCGTCGACCTGTCCCGCGACGCGGGAGCTGTGAGTCAGATCACGGAACGCGCGAAGGTGCTCCGCCGCCACGCCGTTGTCGCCTCGCTCGAGGTAGCTGAGCCCGAGGTACAGTCGCGCATCCGCCTGCTTCGGGTCCTGACGCACCGCCTCGCTGAGATGGGCAATCGCCTCGTCGTACTCTTGCTGCTTGTACTGCGTGATCCCTAGCCCCACGAGGGCATCCGTCCGCTCGGGGTGCTCCCGGAGGGCCGTCTCGAACTTCGCCGCGGCGTCGGCATAGCGACCCTCGTCGAGCGCGGCCTGCCCCAGACCGTAGGTGGTCGCGCAGCCGCTGAGCGTAAAGACGAGCGCGGCGAGCAGCGCCGGATAGTACCGGCCCCTCGGCAGCGTGACGCTATCCATGGTCGCTCCTCCGATTCTCATGATGGATCGTCTTTGTGACGATCGTTCAACGCCGCAGGTTGCTGCGAAAAGCTCTGCCGGCCCTCTTCGCATCGGTCATCGGTCGCGGCGCATCGCAAGAGGGGAAGGCCATGAATCATCTGGGAGTTGCCGAAGAGCTCGAGCGCACGGTCGCGCTTCGCGGCGGCGCGCAGGTGCGTCTTCGACCCATCCGGTCGGACGATGCGCCCCGACTCATATCGCTCTACGATCGTCTCAGTGCGGACACGGCCTACCGGCGGTTCTTCAGTCGGATGAGGACCCTGCCACCGGAATTGGCGCGCCACATGGCGAACGTCGACCACCAGCGGCGGCTCGCGGTCGTCGCCGAGCCGTGCGAGGGCCACATCTCGGTGGTGATCGGCGTCGCCGGCTCGGAGCCGACGGAAAGCCCGACCACCGCCGAGGTCGCGCTCGTGGTGGAGGATGCCTGGCAGGGGTTCGGTCTGGGGGCGATGCTCCTGGAGGAGATCCTGTGCGCGGCCGAGCGGCACGGAATCTGCGAGTTCCGCGCTGACGTGTTGACCAGTAACGACCGCATGCTCCGCCTGCTGGCGCATCACGCTGACGTCACGCGGCGGACCACGCGACAGAGAGTCACCGAGCTGTTCTTCCGCCATCGAGCTATGGCCGCAGCGGAGCCCCGCTGACCAAACGGCCGCGCGGCTTGCGCGTTCTTGCGGGCGCGTCGCCCTACGGCCCGGGATCGAAGCACGTCGACAGCGCTCCGTCGAGGCAGACGCACTCGACCGGACCGCCGTTCCGGCCCCTGACGATCACGACGTGACTGATGCAGTCTGGCCACGCCCGCGCCCGGTGGGCGATCAGCGGCACGGCGAGAAGACCAGCCAGCACGAGCAGAAGCGCCAGAATCCCGACGGCGAGTTTCATCTCTCCCCCTGTTAAGGTGCGCCGAGCCGCCTCATGGATTCGAGGACTCCACGGGAGTCCGGCGCACCGCACGAATACGAAGCAACCCCGCCGGCCGATCCGCCATCTCAAGGGTGGGAGAAAGGGGGGACACGAGATGAAGCGAGTCATGATTCTTACGTTGATGCTGTTCGCCGTTCTCGTTCCGCTGACGGGCATCGCCCACGCGGACTTGAAGAGCGACGAGGCCATCGAGCAGGCTCCGTAACGTTGGAGAGGCCGGACGACGCGACGCCCGTGGCGGCCGCGAGGCCGCCGCGGGCGCCGGCCGTCGATCGCCGCTGACGTGCAACGACAGTGGCGCGCGCGCCCGGTCTCGCAATGACCGGGAGGATCCGTGGCTCAACCGCTCGCGATGTCGGTGGCTCTGATCATCGTGACGTTCGCCGTCCTCGACTGGCTCGAGTCGCGACGATCGCGTCGCGCGCTCGAGCGCCGAGCACGCTGCGAGCAGCCGGGCACGAGGTCCCAGACACGCCTCCGGGAGCAGCGCCAGCGCTATATCACCGCCGCACGGCCGTGAAGAGGGGAACAACATGAAGGGCCTAGTGGCCGCACTCATCGGTCTTGCCATCGCGGTGTCCGCGGACCCGTCGGCGGCCTACGTCGCCGCCATTACGACGTCGATCCCGATCGCCAGTGCCGGAGACGATGACCAGCTCAAGGACGCGCTGAGTTCGGCGATCGACGACGTGCTCCATCACGCGATCGCCTTCACCCCCACCGTCGTGACGCTGCAGAGTGCGCGCGTCGTCGACGATCGGATCTACATCCTGCTGCTGATCGCCGGTGGTGACGGCGAGGAGATGCTGCAGAAACTCTCGGCTGAGCCGACGAGGAACTCGATCGAGTGATCGGCGGCCTCGGGCGGGCGCGGCAATACGATGCCGCGATGGACGAAGTCACAGATGATTCGATTTCCCGCCGCCCAATCGTCGCCATGGCTCGAGCTGTGATACGCGCAGAGATCGGCGGGATCGAGCAGGGGCTGGCCACACTGGACGCAGAGACTCATGACCGTCTCACGCGTCGCCTGCTCCATTCCTTCATCGCCGCCCTCCTCAGCCGCAACCGAATTCCCCCTTGGGAGGGCTTGTGACAGGGCCGGGGTTGCGCTTGCGGATCCGTGCTGAAATTCCCACCATCGGATCTGCCGGTCGTTTGTCGCGCCCTCCAAGAAGAGAGGAACTGGAGGCGTCGATGACGAATCCCGATCTCCACAGCGTGGCCGTGAGGATTCCCTGCGTGCTCGGGTTGGTCCTGCTTCTCCTGACCACCAGCGCATGGGGTCAGAACTACGACGGGTGGTTTCGCGTGAGCTGGGAGCCGGAGCCGGAGGGGGCGACGCCGACCCCCCGGATCGAGGCCATCGTTCACAACGACTCGCGGTATCGAGTGACCGACGTACAGCTCCGGGTCGAGGGTCTCAACGCCGACAACCATGAGGTAGGCCAGCGGGTCGTGTGGGCACTCGGCGACATCGCCCCGAGCGGCGAGACGTCCGTCGTCGCCGAGAGCATACCAGGGGCGGTCAACTATCGGATCACGGTGGTCTCGTTCGATCTCGTATCGGTCGAGGCTCCGTAAACCCCTTGCGGATTCTTGCTGAAATCCTTCCGGCCACGCGCGCACCCGCCCGCGGCCAGCATCGAGAGGACGAGCCTTGAGTCGGGACGGAGGGTCCGCGTGATGCGTCGACATCTGAAGGCCGCCGCGCTGGTGTCGGGTTGGTGATCGTCGGGATCGTGGCCAGAGCCCGCGCCATGCAGGGGCCCGTCGCGAGCGCGGCGCCGGCCTCGAGCTACATGCCGGTGAACGAGGAAGACTTTCGGACCGTGCTCGCGCAGATGCGCGCCGCCAAGGCGGAGATCGAGAAGCGCCAGCGGGACTTGCTCGCCTCACGGTACGACCTGAGCGATCGTCCGGTGGCCGGCGCGACCATGAGCCGACGCAAGGCGATTCAGGGCGGCGTCCGGGCGAAGCTGCCCGCCGGCGTCACCTGGGACGTCCTGGCGAAGATGACGCCGGAGGAGGTCCGCGAGAAGGGCGTATTCCCGCCGGGGTTCCTGCCCCTTCCGCATACACGCCGCCCTATCTCCACGACGGCCGCCTGTTGACCCTCGACGACACCGTGGAGTTCTTCAACCTGGTCCTCGGCACGCAGCTCACCGCGGACGAGAAGCTGGACCTCGTGGCGTTCCTGCGCGCGCTGTGACGCGTCGACGAGAAGCACCGAAGGCGCCCGAGGCCAACACAACGCACCCGAGAAAGAGAGAAGGGACATGACCCAAAAGCACGATGTCGCATGG
>WNGJ01000938.1_pt1 | contig 32017 bp, 19 predicted proteins | sample 5400611 | NCBI WGS metagenome assembly WNGJ01 (sample SAMN13153375, study PRJNA577476) | soil metagenome | isolation source: 40 cm soil or saprolite under Garry oak tree replicate 1 | place: USA:California | collected 2016-06-15
CTCGATCAGAAAGACGAGAATGTCGAAGGCGCGGCTGCCGAGCCGCACCGGCCTGTCGCCCTCAAGCAGAAGCCGCTCCTCTGCAAGGAGCAAGAACGGGCCAAACAAGATTGCGCGTCCGTTCATCGAAGGCGGCCTTTGGTTTCGACTACCCCTTTTTACCCAATTTTACTTGACTGAGGCCAGTTAGGAAACGCGTGAACCCGCAGCAGTACAAGGGTTCAGCCGGCGCCGGCAAGCGCTCCATGCTGGGGCCTCGAGCCGACCCTTTTGCGCGGCTTCGTTGCTGTAAAAGCTGGGGATTTTGCCGTGTGCGCCGTACCCGTCGTCGTTGAATTTCGCAGCGGGACGCTTCCGGACATTGCTCGAAGCATTGCTGGGCCGGCTCGGCCCGGAGGCTTCGGCCCCGGGCGCAAGCCTCGCCGGCGCGCCGAACATCCCCGTGGAGTGCCCTTCCCACCAGCGGACGCTACGTAAATTTACGGAGATTAACTGGTCGGGGCAGACGGGCGGTGATCAAATGCTCAAGCCATGAGCGGACGCTCAGTCATAAACGAATGCGGCCGCTCGCCGGGAGTTTCACGTCAAACGGGCAGAGAGACGATCCTTTTACTTGAGCGGGGCTAGGCATGCCGCCCGATCAACTTCGTTCGACCAGGGCAATCAAGATTCGGTTCGAGCCCTTCGAATTGAACGTCTTCGAGCGCTCCCTAAAGAAGGCAGGCGAGGCCGTTCCACTCGGCGGTCGGGCCTTTGACCTTCTTTTGGCTCTCATCGAACGGTCCGGCGAGACCGTTGGTAAGAACGAACTGATCGCGCAAGTGTGGCCCGACGTCACTGTCGAGGAGGGCTCTCTGCGTGTCCATATGTCGGCCCTGCGCAAAGCACTGGGCGACGGGAAAATGGGCGGCCAGAGATATATAGAAAATGTTCTGGGTCGGGGTTACCGCTTTGTCGCACCAGTTATGCGCCAAGCCCAAGAGAACGAAACGCGCAACACATTTGCCCGGCGATCTAACCTGCCAGCCGCACTGGGGCGTATGATTGGCCGGGACGAGGAGGTTGTGGAGATCCAAGCGCTGCTTCGAACGGAGCGGCTGATAACTATCCTTGGCACTGGTGGCATTGGCAAGACTACGGTCGCGCTGGCTGTCGGGCACGCTGCGTTCGCCGATTTCTCTGAGGCGGTCTACTTTGTCGATCTATCAACTGTGAGAGATCGAGAACAGCTTTTTGGAGCTGTTGCATCTGCGTTGGGACTCGCTGAGCAGCGTGCGAAACCGGAAGACGCACTGCATAACATGTTAGGCCGTCGAAAGGGCCTCATCATCCTCGACGGTTGCGAGCACCTCATCGACGAAATATCAGCGTTGGCCAACTGCATTTTACGACGATGTCCTGAAATCGGAATCTTGGCAACAAGCCGACAGGCTCTGCAGATCATAGGTGAACGCGTATTTCGCCTTCCACCTTTGGCCTGTCCACCTGAGCAACCCACGCTGACGGCGGCTCAACTCCTCTCATATCCGGCCGTTCAGCTGTTCGTGGAACGAGCCAGTGCGCGTGGAACTGATTTCAAGCTTAGCGACGATGACGCGTCGGCAGCAACTGAGATTTGCCGCAAGCTTGATGGAGTGCCGCTTGCAATCGAGCTTGCCGCGATGAGGGCGGCTATATTTGGCCTTAAGGACACTGCGGCAAGACTCGGTTCCCGACTTGACTTGCTCAAGTTCGGTCGGCGCACAGCAGACCCACGACATCGGACGCTCAGGGCCACGCTCGATTGGAGCCACGATCATCTCTCAGAGGTCGAACGGCTGGTATTGCGTCGTGTGGCGATTTTCATTGGATCGTTCACGCTGGATACCGCGGTCGCGATAGTAGAAGAAGAAGGGATGAGTCAGAACGATGTAGCCGAAGCCATCGAAAGTCTTGTCGACAAATCCATGGTCGATGCCGGAGTCGACACCCATGAAACATCCTATTCGCTCCTCGATACGACCCGCACCTATGCCTTGGAGAAGTTGCTCCACAGGGGAGAGCACGACGCGATCGCGACTCGACATGCGAACTTCTTGAGCAAGCTGTTGGAGGAGAACCAAGACTGCCGAAGCGCAAGCGCGCGCCTATCAACGTCTTAGGTCGATGATTTCGCATCTGGTCGGCGCGCAACGAGGACAGTGTTGATGCATTGCAGCACTATTTCGCGTTTTTGATTGCGCAGGTGCATTTGGTTGCGGACAATACCCCTATCTGAGTTCGACTTCGAATCGGGTTTCTCTGGAACGCTCGCTTCAAGAGAAAGCTCGTCTCCCGGACGCACAGCGGTCGGCAGCCTGAGTTCATCCCAGCCGAGTCCCGCCATGACACGGAGCGAGGGTTGTGTCTTGCTCAACATGAAATGAGTATCGAGAATGTGTGGGCACTCGATGCTGTTCGGCAATCCAGAACATCGCTACCATTCAAGCCAGCTCGGGCATCATCAGGGGAATCCCGGACAATGGACCTTAATCCAGATGACACGGTCTATCCCGTCGCAAAAATTGCATTGGTCTTGGACGCCCTGGCTGCAGAAGGCGTACCGAAAGAAGATGCGTTAAGGCGTGTGCGCCTCTCCGAAGCTTCGATTTCTTCGCCTGCGACGCGTGTCTCGCTCAATCAGGTCATCGATTGCTATTCTTACGCAGCAGAGCGCTCGCATGATCCTCATTTTGCCTACCACACCGGCCTGCGGTTTCACGTCTCGGCCTACGGCATGTACGGCTTCGCAATTTTGAGCAGCATCAACTATCGCCAGACGATGAAATTCGCCGTCAAATATCACCAACTAGCGGCGCCGTTGGTCACCATGGAGTTCAAGGAAAACGACGGTTGCGGAATATGGCTATTAAATCCTCTGTCATATGCCCGCATCGATGCCCGTTTGTACAAATTTATCGTTGAAATGCAATTTGGCATTATGCTGTCGTTACATCGGGACTCTATGGGCCCCTCTTTTTTTGTGCGGGAATTTCAGGTTACGTATTCCCCGTCTGGCGACGCGTCAAAATATGCGGCCCTCTTCGGGGCGCCAGTCTTGTTCGGGCAATCAGCGAATAGGCTGTTGTTCGATTCGGGCTGGCTCGACGGTACGCCAAGGCTTGGCAATGAAATCACTTACTCGACCGTGGTGAGTCTGTGCGACGCGCAAATCGAAGAATTTCAATTTCGGAGGGGGCTTGTCGGAGAGGTTCGGCAAATCCTCATGAAGAATCTCATGCGGCCGAAGAGATTCCAGGACGTCGCGCAAAATCTAAACATGAGCGCGCGTACGCTTCGACGAAGGCTGCGCGAAGAAAATAGTTCGTTTCGTCAGGTAGTGGATGAGTTGCGTAGAGATATAGCGATTCGATATTTACGTGAGACTGATTTAACTGTGGAAGACATTGCCGAAAGCCTTGGCTTCAGTGATGCCGCTAATTTCCGGCAGGCATTTCGGCGGTGGACCAATGCAGCGCCTTACGAGTTTAAGCGCCTTTCAAGGGCATAACTAGATATTTGCCAGCTGCCCGATCGTTGGCCGAGCAAAACCCACTGCTCATTTAGATAATCGCTCCGCGACGCAACGACGCGCGGAGCGATTCGTTGGCAAGAGACAACGATTGATTGGCCGCAAATCACCGGCATTTTGGCCGAATGCAATCGTTTCAAGAATTGAGAATTGGCTTAGTTCGAATGTCGCTTCGTGCGTAATTTGAGAGATTCCTTATGAGTCACCGCATCGACCTATTTTGCGAAGATCTACGGCAAAAGCTCACGATCATCGAGAGCGGCCTGCAGGGCCTGAAAGCAAAGGTCGAGGCTAATGAAGTGCATGCTGAGCGGGATGTACGGAACCATCTGGACAGAGCGCGACTCCCCCGGCGACACCGGGATGGAGCGCAGCCGCAACGTTTTCCGCCGTGCGGTGTACACTCTTCACGTATTGCAGCAGGCAATGCCTCGATTCCGCGACCGCGCCCAGGCGGCCGGCTGACCTGATCCGGCAGAGCGGGCTGGCGCACAAAGCCGACTGGCCCAGTGAATCACATCGCGCAAATGTGCGCGAAATCTCATGCTGAGCTTTGAAGCCATGTCTGGCCCTGCTGCTTATGGAAAGCTGAAGTTCGGCCCTTTCGAACTTTCGATTGGCGAAAGGTTGCTGCGGCGCGAGGGTGTGGTGCTGGCCCTTGGCGGCAGGGCCCTGGACATCCTGATCTACCTTGCCCGGCGTCCGGGTGAGGTGATCGCAAAGCGGGAGCTGATCGATCACGTCTGGCCGGATGTAACCGTCGAGGAGGGGAGCATCCGGGTCCACGTGGCCGCGATCCGCAAGGCGCTTGGTGACGGCCAATTTGGCACCCGATACATCGCAAACATCAGGGGACGGGGTTACTCGTTCGTCGGCACCGTCGTCCCTCTCGCAGGCAGTACGGAAAGCAGGAACGCTAAGTTCCGGCACCAAGGCCGGCTGCCCGTGCGACCGATCATGATGATTGGGCGCGACACGGTCGTCAGCCAGGTTAGCGACAAGCTTCGAAATGAGCGGTTCGTAACACTGCTCGGCCCGGGCGGCATCGGCAAGACGACCGTTGCCTTGGCTGTTGGCCGCGCCGCTGCCGAGGAGTTTGGCGGGAAAGTCCATTTTGTTGACTTGGAAAGCCTCACCGATCCGCGCCATGTTGCGGGCGCTGTCGCGACATCGTTGGGACTTCCACTCAAGTCGAAAGATCCCGGCTTGGAGCTGGTCGACCTCGTTCGTTCGCGAAAGCTTCTTATCATTCTCGATAGCTGTGAGCACGTGATCGAGACGGTCGCGTTGCTTGCCGAGCAACTTTACCAGGAAACGGAGCAGGTCTATCTTCTGACCACGAGTCGCGAATTGCTGAAAGTAGAGGGCGAGCATTGTTACCGGGTTCTTCCCCTTGAGTTTCCATCGGACGGCTCAGAGCAAACGGCAAATGCCGTGCTTCGATATCCGGCAGTGCAGTTGTTTGTACGACGCGTGGCGGCGAGAGCGGGAAGCTTCGTTCTCACCGACGAGGAGGCGCCGTTTGTCGCGGAAATGTGCCGAAAGCTGGATGGTCTACCGTTGGCAATTGAGTTGGCGGCGGGTCAGGTGGCCGCACTCGGCGTCAAGAACACCGTTGCTCGGCTGGAGTTGCTGAAATTCGGCCGTCGATCGGCGGTTGCCAGACATCAGACGCTGAAGGCGACCTTCGATTGGAGTTACGATCGGCTCTCGGACGTCGAGAGGACTGCTTTCATACGTGTGGCCCCATTCGTTGGTCATTTCACCCTGGACGGGGCGCGATATGTCGCCGACGACCTCGGATTTGCCGACGGAGACTTTTTCGATGCGATTGCCCGCCTGGTCGAGAAGTCATTGATCGCAACCCGGCTCAATGATGGTCAGGCAGAGTACCGTTTGCTGAATACGACGCGGGCCTATGCACTCAAAAGACTGGAAGCACACGCAGAGCTCGATGCGGTCCTCCGGCGGCATGCTGAATACTTCACCGGGCGCCTGGAATCACAAAGAGAGGCGCTGTTGCCGTTGCCGCAGGCTGAACGAGTTGCAGCCCATTCGCGTCAATTAAGCGATGTTCGCGCGGCGCTGGAATGGAGCTTCGGGCCTCGCGGCGACGCCGAGATCGCGACGAGGCTGGCCGTTCCTGCAGCGCAGCTGCTTCTGGAGCTGTCGCTGTTGACCGAATGCCAGCTCTGGTCGGAACGGGCAATGGCCCTATTGGGAAGTCAGCATCCCGACTCTCGTCGGGAAATGGAGAGTTGCGCGACGCTGCCATTCGCACTGATGTACACCGAGGGGAACAATCAGCGCGTCCGAACGGCTTTTTCCCGGGCGCGGAGTCATGCAGCGTTCTGCCCCACCCCGACCATTGAACAAGAACTCGCCGGGCCTCTTGTTGGCGACTTTCAAATAGTCATCGACCGCTTGGCGCGTCTGTTCGCTCAATTCAAACCTTACTGGCCGTCCTGTCTTCTTTCGGATCGTCGCGCGGTCTGCCGTGTATCCGCTCGCAGCGATATCCTCGACCTTTATCGCTACGACGTCACAGCCACGAAGCTTGCTGTCGATCGCCAAATCGAACATGGCAAGGTCGCGAGCGCGACCTTCGATCTGGAGTTTCGTCCGGATTACCAGACGTGTTTAGGCCGCAGCGGCGGTTTCGCCCCGGTTACCTTGCCCCTTATTCCAAGGTATCCGTCTCGGTGTCGAGTTTGCTTGATCTTGCATGGTCATACTCCTCGGTTACGGAGGGCGAGAAGCATTTGCCTCAGGGCATTGGAATCACGTCAGCTTTCGGGACATTGCGGACTTTGCATCCGGCCCAGCGGCCAGCGATCGGTAGCGATTGACCCTTCTCGGATATCAGCGACCTCCAAAGTTCCTTCCATCTAGCCGCGACGTCTTCAAAGTGACCAGATTAGGTCGCCACAATTGCCCGCATTCTAATCGTTGAGGTGGGCATACCTTGTCTGCCGAGCGCCAAAGGGAGTGAATCAGATGCTCATGTTTCGAACTCTTTGGGTACCGATTGCAGCCGCAACGGTTCTTGTTGGTGTGCTGCTTTCCGCGCCTGCCTTCGCGCAGGCGCATATCCGCGGCACGCTGACCGCCGCGAAGGACGGAACGATCAGCGTCCAGACCGCCAAGGGCGGAACGGAATCGATCAAACTCGCCAATGACGCAGGCCTTTTCCTGGTGACCACGGCCGACATGAGCGCCATCCAGGCGGGCAAGTTCGTCGGCATTACGTCCGTCGAGCAGGACGGCAAGCGCGTCGCACGCGAAGTTCATGTGTTTGATGAATCGCTGCGCGGTCTGGCCGAGGGGCACTATCCCTGGGATCTTGAATCCAAGCCGAACATGATGACCAACGCCAATATCGCCAAGATTGAAGAGGTCGGAACGGACCGTGTGGTCAGGCTGAATTACGACCGCGGTGAACAGACAATCACCATCCCGACGAGCGCGACGGTCGTCGCCTTTGACAAGGCGCCGGCCGATCAACTGGCCGTTGGGCGCAAGGTCTTCGTCGTTATGAAGAAGGACGGCTCGGAAGCCGCCGCGGTCGTGATCGGCGCTGAGGGCGTGAAGCCGCCGATGTGACGACGCGATAGATCTCGCCGAGGCGATCGGCCCCACGGCCGATTGATCTATCGGCACGCGGCGCTGATCCCCGCGACTTACTCGATCAATGTCGTGTTTCTGACGATTACAAAAGCCGCCATTCGTTATTGGCACAAAACGAACATGCCGATGCAGTCGTCGGGTGTCCGCTGTTGAGGGATTAGCCTGCTGAACGCCAAGTCTTTGGGAGGGCGCGCACGTGAACTCCACCCTTAAAATTCAGACACCAGAAGCAATAACCTTGATCGAAAAAATCAAGGCCGAAATCAAAAAAGCGCGCGGAGTTAAAAGCCAAACGAAAGTTGCTGAAAGTGCCCAAACGGCTGGCGAAACGCTGATGGTGATCTTTTCGAAAGCTATTTACGTTCGGGACGCAGTTGTCGCAGGTTCGAATCGGTTCATGCAACAAGCCCGGGAATTTCCTGTTCAACCAATCGCAAAATCGATTGTTTCGAGTTTAGGATTTGAACTTCGCCGCAGACAGTTTGGGCGGATTTGGGTGAGGGATCGCGCACGAACGGCGGCCCATGGCAGACTGCGACGATGACGCCTAGCGAGTTAGACTGCCCGCCGATTAGAGAACAGGGCTCCTTCGATAGTGTGTATCGAGGGTGTAGCGGACCCCCGCTACCAAAAATCTGCGATTTTCTGGTCTTTCCTACCCTTCCGCACGATTTCATGCGCCCGAAGGCAGCGGCGCGGATGAGCATTGAGATGCGATTGCATCACCCGAGGGCAGCGCTCTTCCCGCCGTTGTCAACGCAGATATCGTCAACACCGATGACGCAGGTCGTCCTTGCCTAGGATGGTGCCCGACGTGGGGTCATAGCTGCGATTGCCTTTGGGGCAATGGACGTGGTGGCCCGTGGATCCGACCACGATTTGCGAAGGGTAGGCTGTGGCGGAGCGCCGCGGGTTACTGCCGAGCAGTCCGGCGGCGCCGATCCACGCAGTGGACGGATCGGATGCGAAATTGCCCGGGAAGAATCCATTGCTGGAGGAGTCGCGGTCATCGTCCCGGCCGTCAAAGGACCAGCCGCTGGTGTTGCCATAGCGCAGAACGCGGTCGTCCTGCGCAAATGCCGCTGTTACCGCGAGCGACGCGAGTACCGTTGCGGCCGTGATTGCCATTCTTGCTGTGATCATGCTGGCGCCATCCATCGCTTCACGGCCGGATCGTTCCCCAATCGCCTTTCCAGCCCGCAAGCCGTCCCCGTCGAAACTGCAGATACAGTCCGTCGCTGCGGCTCGCCAATGTGGCGCCTTTGACATTGGGCAACGCGAGGAAGAGCTCGTCGGCAGGTCGACCGCGCACGTAATTGAGCGGAACTCCCAACGCCTGCGCAGCCTGTTCGGTGCTCATGCCGAAGTTGAGCGGGGTGCTGCCTCGCTGGGGTGCGACTGCGGTCTGTTGTCCGAGCGCAGGGGCGAATCCGACACAAGAGAGCATCACCACGGCCACGATCATGTCGAAGGAAAGCGTCCTCATGATGCATGTGAGCCCGATCCAACCTGCCGATGACGCGTGGTCGCGCAATGTCAACAACCTCACTCCTGCAATGTCGCCAGCGTGCCGGCAGGTGTCCATCCACCACCCAACGCCTGAAACAGGCTGCTCGCCGCCAACAGCTTGGACAGCCTGACTTGCACCAGGGTGTTTTCCGCCGTGAACAGCGTTTGCTGGGTCTGTAGAACCGTGATCAGGTTGACGGTTCCACCGCGCAACTGGGCTTCCGAAACATCAAACGCCTTGCGGGAGGCGGCGACAACATCGCTTTGCAGTCGCTCCTGGAGTGTGAAGTTCTGCAGGGCGATGAGCGCCTTCTCGACGTCGGCGAAAGCGGAGAGTACGGCCTTGCGGTAGGCCTGCAGGTCTTGCAGTTGCACGCCCTTGGCCAGCTTCAACTGGCTCTCCAGCAGGAAGCCGTCGAAGATCGGTTGGGTCAGACTGGCCGTGAGCGTGTAGAACCACGCGCCCGGCGTAAAGAGCGACGCAAGCGCGGCACTCTGGAAGCCGGTGGTGCCTGTCAGTTGGATCTGCGGAAAGAAGGCCGCGCGGGCTGCTTCGACGCTGAAGTTGGAGGATGCAAGCAGCGCTTCGGCCTGGCGGATATCCGGCCTCTGGTACAACAACTCCGATGGCAGACCGGGCGTGACGCGCGGGACCACGATCTGGCGCGTCGATCCGCCATGCACCGTGAAGTTCGCCGGTGCGCGTGCGACCAGCAAGGCAAGAGCGGCGATATTCTGGCCCAACGTCACTTCGAGCGGAGGGAGCGCGGCACGCTGAGTCGCGACCAGCGCTTCCTGCTGCGACAGATCGAGCTGCGACGCAGTCCCGCCATTGAACTGATTCCTGATCAGCGTCAGAATCCGCTCGGCCGCCGCCAGATCCTCGCGGGTGACGCGCAGTTGATCCTGGGCCGCCAAAATTTGGAAATAGGTGTTGGCGACGGTCACGATCGTCGTCAGAGTGACGACCTCGCGGTTGTAGCGCGCCACGGTGGCGTTTTCCTCCGCGGCATAAATCGTGGCGCGGTTCTTGCCCCAGAAATCGAGCATGTAGCTTGCGGTCAGGCCCGTGCTGAATTGCGAGAACGTCGAGCCTCCGGCAACGCTGGTGCCCGTCGTGGCGCTCTGTGAACCGACATGCTGGCGCTCCGCGCTTGCCGTTCCCGTCACCGACGGCAACAATGGCGCGCCCGACACGCCAACCTGGGCGTCGGCCTGGACGATCTCGGCGACGGCGACGGCGATATCGAGATTGTAGATCTGGGCTGCATCCATCAGCGAGGTCAGTTCGCTGGATCGGAAGCCGCGCCACCAATCCACGGCCGGGACGGCCGCATCCGCCGCGCCACGGGGGGCGGCTCGATAGGTGGCCGACATATCGAGATTGAGGTCGGGCCGCTCCGATCCGAGGATACAGCCAGACAGTCCGGGGCCGACCGCCAGCGTGAACAGAGCGAGAGCGGCGCGCAGCCTGCCGCCGCCGGGCCTTGCGGGCGACGCTTCGATCCGGGCATGGTTTCGGATATGCCGAAGGATTGAGGCTAAGGTTGCTGGAGGCATTTACTCGCCGGGTTGCAGTGAGGGCCCGGGCGCATGCGGTGCCGCGCCGCCACCCGTGAGACGTTGGCTCCACAGGCGGAATCTGTCTAGATACAAATAGATCACAGGTGTCGAATAAAGAGTCAGGACCTGGCTCAGGACGAGGCCGCCGACGATCGCGATGCCGAGAGGCTGCCGAAGCTCGCCGCCATCGCCCATGCCGATCGCGAGCGGAACGGCGCCGAGCATGGCCGCCATGGTCGTCATCATGATCGGCCTGAACCGCAGCAGGCAGGCCTCGCGAATCGCGTCGAGCGGGCTGAGCCCGCGCCGTCGCTCGGCGTCGAGCGCGAAATCGATCATCATGATCGCGTTCTTCTTCACGATGCCGATCAGCAGAATGACACCGATCAGCGCCATGATGCTGAACTCGGTCCGGAACGCCATCAGCGCCAGAAGCGCGCCTACGCCAGCCGACGGCAGCGTGGACAGAATGGTCAGCGGATGAACGTAGCTCTCGTAGAGCACGCCCAGCACGATGTAGATCGTGACCAGCGCCGCGAGGATGAGGAACGGCTGGTTGCTCAGTGAATCCTGGAATGCCTGTGCCGTGCCCTGGAAGGTTCCGCGGATCGTGGCCGGTACGCCGATCTGGTTCATGGTTGCTTCGATGGTGGCGATGGCCGTGCTCAGCGAGACGTTCGGCGGCAGATTGAACGAAATGGTGTTGGCGACGAGCAGGCCCTGGTGGTTGACCGCGAGCGGCGTCGCGCCTTGAGCGAAGCGGGCGACCGCGGACAATGGAATCATGGTCTCCGCGCTCGTGCTGACGGCCGAGCCCGTGGAGGCGACGCCTTTGCCGGTCGAGCCGATCGAGTTGGTCGCAAGATTGCGGGCGGCCTGCGCGTTGGCTGAACTGGCCGCCGTCGACTTGGCCGATGTGACGACCGTGCCTGCCACGGCGTTGGTTGCCTGAGAGCCGCCGACCGAGCCGCCGGAGGTCGAGACATAGACGTCCTTGAGCGTCTCCGGATCTTGCCAGTAGCGCGGTGCCACTTCCATGATGACGTGATACTGGTTGCGGGCGACATAAATGGTCGAAACCTGCCGCTGGCCGAAGGCGTCATACAGCGTGTTGTCGATCTGGCTGACCGTGATGCCCAGCCGCGCGGCGGCGTCGCGGTCGATCACGAGATCTGATTCGAGCCCCTTGTTCTGCTGGTCGCTGTTGACGTCGGCCAGATTCGGCTCGCGTTGCAGCGCCGCGGCGATCTTCGGCGACCATTCATTGAGTTCTTCCAGCGACGCTCCCTGCAGCGTGTACTGATATTGCGCGTTGCTGGCCCGGCCGCCGACACGAATGTCCTGCACCGCCTGCAGGAATAGCGTTGCACCGGGCACGACGGCCATCGCGTGCCGCAGCCTCGCGATGACGCCGTCCGCGTTGATCTTGCGCTGCTCGAGCGGGAGCAGCGAGACGAACATGAATCCGGAATTGGTCTGTCCGCCGCCAGTGAAGCCGACGGCGGTCTCGACCGCGGGATCGTTCTTGATGATGTTGACGAACTGCGTGAGCTTCTGCTGCATCAATTGAAACGAGATGCTCTGGTCCGCCTGAATGATGCCAATGATCCGTCCGGTGTCCTGCTGCGGGAAGAAGCCTTTCGGGATCACGTCATACAGATAGAAATTAAGGCCGAGCACCGCGGCTAGGATCAGCATCACCGATCGGGGATGCTCGAGCGCGGAGTTCAGGGTGCGCCGGTAGAAATTCAGCATGGCTTCGAAGAAGCGCTCGCTGACCCGATAGAGCCTGCCGTGCCCTTCTCGGGATTCGCCGCGAAGCAGCACGGCGCACATCATCGGCGTGGTCGCCAGCGAGATCGCGAGCGAGATCAGGATCGATATCGAGATCGTCATCGCGAATTCGCGGAACAGGCGGCCCACGATGCCGCCCATCAAAAGGATCGGAATGAAGACGGCGATCAGCGAAATGCTCATCGAAAGCACCGTGAAGCCGACCTCGTTGGCGCCCTTGAGGGCCGCCTCCAGCGGCGATAGTCCGTCCTCGATGTAGCGGGTGACGTTCTCGAGAACGACGATGGCATCGTCGACAACAAAGCCGGTCGCAACCGTGAGCGCCATCAGCGACAGGTTATCGAGGCTATAGCCGATCAGGTACATGACGCCAAACGTGGCGACCAGCGACACCGAGACCGCGACAACGGGGATGAAGGTTGCGCGCAGGTTCCGCAGGAACGCGAAAACCACGATGATGACCAGCATCACCGAGAGGATCAATGTGCGCTCGACATCGCGCAGCGACGTGCGGATGGTCGTCGAGCGGTCGACGCCCATGGCGATGTCGATCGCGGGCGAGATCGATGCCCGTAATTGCGGCATCAGCGCCTTGACCAGATCGACGGTCGAGATGATGTTCGCGCCCGGCTGCCGGTAAAGGATGATGAGAACCGCCGGCTTGCCGTTGGCGAGGCCGGCGTTGCGCAGATTCTCGACCCCGTCGGTGACCTCGCCGACATCCGAAAGATGGACCGGCGCGCCGTTGCGGTAGGCGACGATCAGCGACTTGTAGTCGTCGGCCTTGTTGGCCTGGTCATTGGCGTAGATCTGATAGCGTTGCTCGCCGACGTCGATGCCGCCCTTGGGGCTGTGAGCATTGGCACCGCCCAACGCGGCGCGCACGTCCTCAAGTCCGATGCCGTATTTGTAAAGCGCCTGCGGGATCAGATCGACCCGCACCGCCGGCAGCGAACCGCCGCCCACGACGACCTCGCCTATGCCTTCGACCTGCGAGAGCTTTTGCGCAAGCACCGTCGATGCCGCGTCATACAGATCGCCCCGGGTCACCGTGTCGGAGGTCAGGGTCAGGATCAAAATCGGCGCATCGGCGGGATTGACCTTGCGATAGGTCGGATTGCTGCGCAGGCTCGTCGGCAGGTCGGCGCGTGCCGCGTTGATCGCGGCCTGCACGTCGCGCGCGGCGCCGTTGATGTCCCGGTTCAGGCCGAACTGCAGCGTAATGCGGGTCGTGCCCACCGTGCTCTGCGAGGTCATCTCGGTGACGTCGGCGATCTGTCCGAGATGGCGCTCGAGCGGGCTTGCGACCGTCGTCGCGACGTCCTGGGGGCTCGCACCGGGCAAGGTGGCTTGAACCGAGATGGTCGGAAAATCCACCTGCGGCAGCGGCGAGACCGGCAGCTTGAAAAACGCCACCGCGCCCGCCGCCGCAAGCCCGAAGGTCAGCAGCGTGGTTGCGACCGGCCGGCGAATGAAGGGTGTTGACGGATCCATGTTCAGCGCGATCCGCTTGTCTGACCGGCACCCTCCGGCCGCCCGGCAAATCGCACCGCCAGACGATCGAACCAGAGATAGATCACGGGCGTCGTGAACAACGTGAGCAATTGGCTGACCAATAGGCCGCCGACGATGGAGATGCCGAGCGGATGGCGCAATTCCGAGCCTGCGCCCGTGCCGACCATCAAGGGCAGAGCACCGAGCACGGCGGCCATCGTCGTCATGATGATGGGCCTGAACCGCAGCAGGCAGGCCTGATAGATCGCCTCCCTCGGCGGCTTGCCCTCATTGCGCTCGGCGTCGAGCGCAAAGTCGATCATCATGATCGCATTCTTCTTGACGATGCCGATCAGGAGGATGATGCCGATGATCGCGACGATGGTCAGATCGTCGCCCGCCACCATCAGCGCCAGCAGAGCGCCGATGCCGGCCGACGGCAGCGTCGATAGAATGGTGAGGGGATGGATGAAGCTCTCATAGAGCACGCCCAGCACGATATAGACGGTGACGATCGCAGCCAATATCAGGAAAAGCTGGTTGGAGAGCGACGATTGGAACGCCAGCGCGGCGCCCTGGAAACTGGTGATCACACCGAGCGGCTGTCCGATGTCGACCTGCGCCTGCTTGATTGCCGTCACAGCGTCGCCAAGCGCCGCGCCGGGCGCCAGGTTGAACGACACGGTGGCCGAGGGAAACTGTCCGAGATGCGAGATCTGCAGCGGCGCGGTTTCCTCGCGCATCTTGGCCAGCACGCTGAGCGGAACGGGCGTGCTGCCCACCGACGACGGCAGATAGATATCCGACAGCGACTGCAGCGAATTCTGCAAGGCCGGGTCCGCTTCAAGGATGATGCGGTACTGGTTCGAATTGGTAAAAATGGTCGAGACGATGCGCTGGCCGTAGGAATCGTAGAGCGCATTGTCGACGGTGGCGGGCGTGATGCCGAAGCGGGCGGCCTGGTCGCGGTCGATCTCCACGAACACCGACAGTCCCTGCGCCGAGATGTCGCTCGCCACGTCGTTGAACTGCGGAAGCTGCCTCATCCGGTCGACCAGTTTGGGTGTCCATTCGGCGAGCTGGGCCGGATCGGCATCCTGCAGGATGAACTGATATTGCGTCCGGCTGACCGTGCCCTCGATCGTCAGGTCCTGCACCGGCTGCATATAGAGGGTGACGCCTGGCAGCGACGCGGTCGCGTTCTTGATGCGCTGCATCACGGTGGCGATGTCGGACTTGCGCTCCTCACGCGGCTTTAGATTGATCAGGATCCGGCCGTTGTTGAGCGTGGTGTTGGTGCCGTCGACGCCGATGAAGGACGACAGGCTGTCGACGTCCGGATCCCTCAGGATGACGCTGGCCAATTGCTGCTGCCGCTCCGCCATCGCCGCGTAGGACACGGACTGCGGCGCCTCCGAAATCGCCTGAATGACCCCGGTATCCTGGAGCGGAAAAAATCCCTTGGGGATGACGACATAAAGCAGCGCGGTGAGCCCAAACGTCGCGAGCGCGATCAAAAGCACGAAGGTTTGCCGATCCAGCACCCAATTGAGTATCTTGCCATAGATCGCGATCACCCGGTCGAAGCCTTCGCGGCTCATGCGCTGAAACGCGTTCTCGGATGATTCGACCTCGGGCTTGAGCAGCTTGGCGCAGGCCATCGGCACCAGCGTCAGCGAGACGACCGCCGAAATCAGGATGGTCACCGACAGCGTGATAGCGAATTCGCGAAACAGCCGGCCGACGACGTCTCCCATGAACAGCAACGGAATGAGAACCGCGATCAGCGACACCGTCAGCGAGATGATGGTGAAGCCGATCTGCTCCGAGCCGCGCAGCGCGGCTTGCAGCGGCGGATCGCCTTCCTCGATATAGCGGGAGATGTTCTCGATCACGACAATGGCATCGTCGACCACGAAGCCGGTGGCGATCGTCAGCGCCATCAGCGACAGATTGTTGAGGCTAAAGCCGAACAGGTACATCGCGCCCAACGTGCCGACCAGCGAAAGCGGCACGGAGAGGCTCGGAATTAGCGTCGCCCGCGTGCTGCGCAGGAACGCGAAGATCACCAGCACCACCAGGATGACGGCGAGGGACAGCTCGTACTCCACGTCCCGGACCGAGGCGCGAATCGTGATCGTTCGGTCGGTGAGGATGTTGACGTCGATCGCGGCCGGGAGCGTCGCCTGCAACTGCGGCAACAGTGCCTTGATGCCCTCGACGACCGAGATGACGTTGGCGCCCGGCTGGCGCTGGATGTTGAGAATGATCGCCGGTGTTTCGTTCATCCAGGCGCCGAGCTTGTCGTTCTGGGCGCCGTCGATGACGTCGCCGACGTCGCTGAGGCGAACCGGCGAGCCGTTCTTGTAGGCGACAATCAGCGATTTGTAGTCGCTGGCGTTCCTGATTTGGTCGTTGGCGTTGATGGTATAGGCCCGCATCAACCCGTCGAAATTTCCCTTCGGCGTGTTGACGTTCGCATTGCCGAGCGTGGTGCGCAGATCATCGATGTTGAGCCCGTAGGCGGCGAGCTTGCGGATGTCGGCGCGGATGCGCACGGCTGGGCGTTGTCCACCGCTGATGCTGACGAGGCCTACGCCCGGCAGCTGGGAGATCTTCTGCGCCAGCCGGGTGTCGACGAAATCCTCGACTTGCGTCAGCGGAATGGTCTTCGACGTCAACCCCAACGTCAAAATCGGCGCATCCGCCGGATTGACCTTAGCGTAGATCGGCGGCGCGGGCAGGTCGGACGGCAGCAGATTGCCCGCGGCATTGATGGCGGCCTGGACCTCCTGCTCGGCGACGTCGAGGGAAATGCTCAGACCGAATTGCAGCGTGATGACGGATGCGCCTGCCGAGCTGACCGAGCTCATCTGGTTGAGGTTCGGCATCTGGCCGAACTGCACCTCGAGCGGCGCGGTGATCGACGAGGTCATCACATCGGGGCTGGCGCCCGGATAGAAGGTCTGAACCTGGATGGTCGGGTAGTCGACTTCCGGCAGAGCGGCGACCGGAAGGAAACGGAAGGCCAGCATGCCCGACAGCATGATGGCGATCATCAGCAACGTGGTCGCCACCGGCCGCAGAATGAACGGCTGTGACGGGTTCATTGCTTTTGTCCGCCGTCCGAGCGCCGCTTCTTGCCGCCGTTGCCCGGCCCATCCTGAGCCGGCCGGCCCTTGGCGGCGTCGGCCGGCGGGCTGGCCGCGGCTTCCGACCGGACAATGACTTTCGCGCCGTCGCGAAGCTTGTCGGCGCCGTCGATCACGATGCGGTCGCCCGGCTCCAGGCCCGAGCGCACCTCGACGCGGTCGCCTTCCGTCACGCCGAGTTGGACGGGGCGGACCGACACGGTGTTGTCTGCATTGATGAGATAGACGAATGTGCCGGGCACGCCGCGCTGGATGCCGGCCGTGGACATCGTCGTGACATCTTTGTGCGTGTCGAGCAGCAGCCTGACATTGACGAACTGGTTCGGGTAGAGCGCCCTCGACTCATTCGGAAACTGCGCTCGTAGCTTGATCGTCCCGGTGGTCGCATCGATCTGGCTGTCGAAGGTCTGCAATGTGCCGTCAGCGATCTTGTTGGCGCCGCCGCGGTCGAACGCCGTCGCGGGCAGCGTGGCGCCGGCCTGCAGACGCTTCGAAATGGCCTGCAGATTGTCCTCGGGCACCGTGAACAGCACGCTGATCGGCTGCAGCTGCGTGATCACGACGATGCCGTTGGTGTCGCCGGGAGTGACGTAATTGCCCTGGTCGACCTGGCGCAGTCCAACGCGGCCATCCAGCGGCGACAGGATATGGCAATACTGCAGGTTCACCTCGGCGGACTTGACCGCGGCGCGGTCCGCCTCGACGAGCCCCTGGTCCTGCGCCACGAGGGCAATCTGGGTGTCCAATTGCTGATGTGGAACGGCATTCTGGGCCGCCAAGCCCTGGTAGCGCACGAGATCGACTTGCGCCCCTTTCAGCAGCGCTTCGTCGCGCGCGAGCGCCCCCTTTGCCTGCGCAAGCGTGGCTTCGTAGGGACGGGAATCGATTTCCGCCAGCAGGTCGTCTTTCTTGACCTCATCGCCCTCCTTGAACTCGATCTTCATCATGTATCCGCTGATCTGGCTGCGAATCGTGACGGTCGCGAGCGAGGTCACCGTGCCCAGCGCATTGATGTTGATTCCGATATCGCCTTTGCCAACCGTTTCCGGGACGATCGACATCGGCGCGGCATTCCGGCCGCCGCCACCACCCCCCTGTTGCGGCACGCTCTCGCGTTTGCTCCACCAGACGACGACGGCAAGCAGCAGCAATAGCAACAAAGATGTCAGCACGATGCGCCGGCGCGATCGAGGCTTCTTGCTCGGCGCGGGTCTGACCGCGGGAGCTTCAACAGGGGGCTTTAACGGCTGGTCCATGCACCTACCATCGGAACCGCGTGAAGGCGGCTTGCGCATTGTTCCCAGTTCATCCGCCCTGGCGCCTTTTGGGACATTCGGGAACTACACAATTTGAGCGGTTGGGAGGGCGATTGTCGCCTTAACATTCGGAAAGGATTGGTTTTCGGTTTCTATATGGGCCGGAGCAGAGGTAAACCACCGGTATTCAAAAATGTGAGCCGGCGACAAGCCGGCAGACACGATTAAAAAACCGGCGAAACAGATTCTTGAACTCTCCGTGATTCCACGTTTGCCAGGTTGCAATTCGATAAACTCTCCGCGGAGGTCGCCGAGGCGGGCTTAGTCACCTTCGCCTTCGAGCGCGGTACGAAATATCTGCGCTATATCCCACTCGTGACTACGGGCGTTCCTGAGTTGACGATAGGCGGGGTCAGAGAGTCTCGCTTGGCAAGTGACTCCGAGACCGCAGCTCTTTGCTCCTTTGAATCAGTTTGGCTTCGGGACAGACCATGGCTAAGTGCGACGCTCGACCCTTTCGTGATCCTCATCAATGAACATGGTTCTACCTTGCCCTAAGCCCAGGCGCCGGAATTTGAGTCAGGGCTATGCGTCTACCTGCGTTACCGGTTGTGCGACGTCCGCCGACCTTGCCGAGCGAACGGCCGCGGAGTCGAAAATGCGACTTCTGCCAGTCTTTATTGATGAAATTGAACGTTGGTGAACGAGGGTGGATGCCCTATTGGTGCCCTGGCCGGCATCCAAGAAGGCCGCCAAGTAGCTGATAAATTGCAGTTTTTTGGTCACCGAACGCCGAGAATACCATCAGGTATACCAAACCAATCTTTCACAATTTCGGTTCGAATCCGCTTCGGGCTGAGCTTACGAGATCAGAAGCTCTTTTCGTCAATTCTCTGTGAGTCCCCGTTGTCAGCTCACACCATGGCGGTCACCCATGGCCGATCAGTCCTTGGTTCGAGTGTACGCCTCCAATTGCGTCATCAGGTTGAGCATTGGCGTCAGTTGCTAGACCAGCAGTTCGAATCTCTCTCGCTCCGTCAACTCAACATTAGCGCGGCAGTGTTCAATAGCATAAAGACCTGTAAATCGCGCTGTTTTCGCAGAGATTTGCGTTCCGGAAAATCAGTAAGCCCGGCTAAACCTCGTCGGAAGGGCTGGGAGAACGGATTTTTCTCCAAAGCCTTTATACCAGCCCATGTAGTATAGGCGTCGATTTCCAAGCTCCATCAACGCCCATTGGGTTGGTGGTTTCGAATCCCTCACGCTCAATCAACGACATCATCGGTAATTTGCGATCAACCCGTCTTGCGATCGGTTTCAATCGCATTTTCAAGCAATGGCATGTCCAAACTGGGAATCTTTGGCATGGCCTTGCCGGCAATGGCCTGGAGGTCGCCGACCATGCCAACCGTTGAGTCGATTACCGCCAATATCTGTGTCTCCCGCTTGGCCCATTGGCGGCCCATAAACTTACGTTCCTTGTCGAGATCTTCGCGCATGTCGTTGAATTTCTCGACCAAGCTTCGACGCGCTGCCGAAACTTGGTTCCCATCAAATACTGATAGACCTGCGCCATTTTGGTTTGCTGGCCCTGCTGCACGAGACGGGAACTGCTGAGGTCAATTAGTCCTTGGCGGAGAGCCACTGTCACGGGCAACGCGCAGCGCGGATGAGCCACCCATACTCCGTCAACCAAGTCGAATTGCTCGATGTGCTTGGGCAAGGCCCGGGAGATAATCAAGGCGACGTCGGCGCCCGACCGACGCTGATCGTCGCGCAACTTAGCTAGCCACCCTTCGCTCCAGGCCTTGGTTCGCTTAGTCTCCCAGAGAATGATGCCGGCAGGTTGGCCGATGGCGCCGTTCACCTGTTGAATAACATCGGCGCCAAGTTCGCCCTTACCGACAGGCTCAACGGAGTCGGTCGGAAAGCGACTGCGCAGGAGCTCTTCAAGCTCAAGTTCAAGAACCTCGCCTTGGGACTGCTGCGAGCCTTGCTCCGCTTTGCGTTTCAGCTCCTCGATGGTACGTGTCATCGATTCGATGGTCTGATCCTTCTCGGCGACACGTAGGCGCGCTGCCTCGTCGGCTTCCTGCCTGGCCTTGATCTGGATCGGGTCAACTAGCGCCTGGACGCGTTTCTCGATGGTCAAATCAAGCTCGCGCTTCTCTTCATCGAGTGCGTGCTGCTTGCGCAGTAGTTCGGCCTGGGCTTGCTGCACTTCCGCCAGGTTGGCGTTATTCGCTTCGAGCATTTGCCGCAGTTCAACCGCTTCGTTCGTCCGCGCCTGAAGTTCGGACGCGGCTGCATCGCGAGCTTTCTTGGCCTCTACAGCGACGAGTTGGCTGCGCTCGGCCGCGAGCCGGTTAGCCACCTGATCTTCGATCTGCTCGCGGTCCTTTTGCAGCTTTTCCCGCTCTTGCTGAAGCGCTTCGGTCTTACGGGCGATCTCCGCGTCCTTGCTGGCCAATTGCTCCTGAAAGCGTTTGCGGGTCTCCGCGAGCAGAGGCGCGGCAAGCGACTCGGTCAGTCGAATTTCGTGGTCACAGTTCGGACAGTGAAGGGCGGGTTCATGGACGCCTTTTGCCACAGTCGCGCTGAACGTCATGAACCTCTCTTTTTCCGGCTCGTCGTTAGGCCGACATAAACGTGATTAGCTTCGCCGCACTTCCGATTGGCTTTACCGTTATTTCAACGTCCTGGTCGAATGCCGTCCGCATGCGCGGCAGCTTTTCCACTGAAACCAGCTTGAGTTGCCTTCAAAGAAGGCGCTCGCCATCCACATGGACAACCGCATCCATGGCCAGCCGGCGCAATCTGTGGGCGTTAGTCGCCTGACGCCGCGAGTGACGATCGTGAGATCCCAGCGATGAGTGAATTCAGAAGCGAGATCCCGAAGCCGAATGCGCCCGTCGAAGAATGGCAGCAGCTGTGGGATGAGCTGGTGGCCATCGATAAGTTTGATACCATGCTACTTGGTGAAGTCCTGGAAGCGATCGACGCCATGGACAGCAAGCCACCGCGCGCGACTTGGAGCTGGGGTCAATGTCCGTATCTGGAGGACAGCGAGCGATACAAGCTGTGGTGCGCCATCGGCTATGCGGTCGAGATCGGCGAGTATGTCAAAGCCCGCAGCCTCGCCCGCAAACTGGAGCATGCCCGCAGGCACCACTGAATCTCTTTGACCAAGAGTACTTTTGTGCGGCGGCAATAGTGGATGGCGCGAATGAAGCAAGACAGCAAGTTTGATTGGCGCCGCAAGCGCCGAATCCCCCCGCCGTCACGGAGAGTAGTCCCCAAACCACCACCACCACCACCACCATCACCCGCACGCCCCACGGATGACGAAAAGCGATTACTGGCGCTGATGCGAATCGATGCCGAGTTTTGGTGCCGAGCGAAGTACGGACATCATGAGGACGAAAATCATGTCAGATGACAGCACCCACTGCTCGGGATGCAATTAGTGATGAGGTCTTCCGCCCGACATGCGTCTTCGAGAATGCGCATTTGCCCGTGAAGACAGCTAGCGGGCAACATGTTCGCTACTGCGTCGGGTGTGGGCGGACTCAGCTGCGCTCTTGGATCGGTGCGGTGTTCATCTGCATCGACTGCGTGAAGCAAGGTCGTCGACTTCCAGCGAACGGTCGGGTGCCCCGAACGGCAAATCAATTCTTCCGGGGTCCCGGGCAGGCGATCTTCGCCAGCGCATCGATCAGCAATTCGCTGCTCCAAGGTCCCCGCGGGCACGGATTCGGCAAACTGTCGGAATAGCGCCCCTCTATACCAATTGCTAGCGCACAGGGCGGGCATTCAGTGCTCGATCTTTCAAAACCTATGATGTCCCGCCCCAGGTATCGCGATTCCGCGCCCGTGGGGACGTGCTTTCGCGGTCTTTCTTGTGTAATCTCTTTCTGTAGTTGTGGGGGCCAAGACTTAGATAGGCAACGCACGATTTGGGTGACCGCGGTGCAACAAATTGCGGACTGGCTCAAAAAGCTCGGCATGTGCGAGTACGCGCAGAGGTTCGCCGAGAACGACATTGATATGGCCGTTCTCCCCGACTTGACCGACCAACATCTCAAAGACCTTGGCGTTTCGCTCGGCCACCGGTTGAAAATGCTGCATGCGATCCGCGATCTCAGCAACGTCTCGGCTGCCGTAACGGCACCTTCTGCACTCTTGGATATCGAGCCAACTCGGCGCGACGACGCCGAGCGCCGCCAACTGACAGTGATGTTCACCGACCTCGTTGGCTCGACCGCGCTCTCGACCACGCTCGATCCAGAGGATCTGCGTTCGGTAATCGGCGCCTATGATAAGTGCGTCGCGGAGACGGTCGCCCGGTTCGACGGCTTCGTGGCCAGGTACATGGGCGATGGGGTGCTCATCTATTTCGGCTATCCCCACGCCCATGAGGATGATGCCGAGCGTGCCGTCCGGGCGGGCCTGGCGATCATCGAGGCGATCGGCAAGCTGGGTATCCAGGAGCCGCTCCGGGTGCGTATCGGGGTCGCGACGGGCTTGGTCGTGGTCGGCGATCTCGTTGGTGCCGGCGAGGCCCAGGAACGCGGGGTGGTGGGCGAGACGCCGAACCTGGCGGCTCGTCTGCAGGGGATCGCTGAGCCGAACACGGTTGTCATCGCCGAAGGCACTCGAAGGCTCCTCGGCAACCTCTTCGAGCTACAAGACCTCCGGCCGAAGGACCTCAAGGGCATCGCCGCGCCAACGCGGGCCTGGGCGGCGTTGCGGGCGAGTTCCGTGGCGAGCCGCTTCGAGGCGCTACACGCAACTGGCCTAACTGCCCTCGTCGGGCGGGAGGAAGAACTCGAATTGCTCCTAAGGCGTTGGGCCGGGGCAAAGACAGGTCAAGGCCAGGTGGTCCTGATCGCCGGTGAGGCTGGGATCGGCAAGTCGCGGCTCACGGCCGCGCTTCTGGAACGCCTCGCCGGAGAGCCGCATACGCGTTTGCGCTATTTCTGCTCGCCGCAGCACACCGACAGCGCGCTATATCCGATCATCGGGCAGATGGAACGTGCCGCCGGGCTGGCGCGCGACGATACACTGCAAGCGAGGCTCGACAAGCTTGATACCCTGCTCGCGCAGACCTCGACCCCGATCGGGGACGCTTCGCTCTTTGCCGAGATGCTGTCGCTTCCGAATGATGGACGCTATCCCACCCTCGAATTGACCCCGCAGCAGCACAGGCAGAGAACATTCGAAGCGCTCATCTCACAATTAGAAGCGCTTACACGGCAAAGCCCAGTCTTGATAATCTTTGAGGATGCGCATTGGACCGATCCCACGAGCCTAGAAGCTCTCGGCCGGACCGTGGCCAGGATTCAGACCCTTCGCGCGCTAATGATTGTGACATTCCGCCCGGAATTCGATCCGCCCTGGATCGGGCGGCCGCACGTGACCGCCATGACGATCAATCGGCTGACGAAACGCCAAGTCGGCGCCATGATCGACGGCGTAGTCGGCAACAAGGTACTGCCGGCGGGCATCAGGCAGGACATCATCGAACGTACCGATGGCATCCCCCTGTTCGTGGAGGAGATGACGAAGGCAGTGCTGGAGGCGGAGGGCCAGGGCGCGGTCGAACGCACGATTGCCGTCGTTCCGTCCCCGGCCTTGGCAGTCCCCGCAAGTTTGCACGCCTTATTGATGGCGCGGCTCGACCGGCTCGGCCCCGCCAAAGACGTGGCACAGATTGGCGCGGCGATCGGCCGGGAGTTTTCGCATGCTCTCCTGGCGGCGGTGGTGCGCATGCCAGAGTCGGAACTGGGAGCAGCGCTGGACCGTCTCATACAGACTGGCTTGCTTTTCAGGTTGGGCTTGCCGCCGAATGCGACTTACCTATTCAAGCATGCCTTGGTGCGGGACGCGTCCTATGGCACGCTGCTGCGCGAGCCCCGCCGCACGCTTCATGCACGCATTGCCGAAGCAGTTGAAAGCCAATTCGTCGAGACAGCCGAGAGCCAGCCGGAGTTGCTGGCACATCACTGCACTGAGGCCGGGCTGATCGAGAGGGCGGCGGCCTTATGGGGCAAGGCGGGACAGCGGTCGCTAGCGCGTTCAGCGCTGGTAGAGGCGACGGTTCAGCTAATCCGCGCTCTTTCACAGATTGCGACGCTGCCGAGCACACCAGCGCTGCGTGGCGACCAGATCAAACTGCAGGTTGCGCTTGTGAATGCTTTGATGCACACCAAGGGCCACGCGGCCCCTGAGACTATCGCATCTCTCGATCGAGCCCGCGCCTTCATCGAGCAAGCGGAGTCACTCGGAGAGTCCCCTGAAGACCCGTTGCTCCTGTTTTCAGTCCTCTATGGGTTCTGGGTCGCGAACTATATAGGGTTCAACAGCGACGCTCTCCTCGACCTTGCGACACAGTGCTTGGCGCTGGCCGAGAAGCGGGGAACAATGGTTCCACTCATGCTTGGGCATCGTCTTATGGGTACGTCTCTGATGTGTACGGGGGCCCTTGCGGAAAGTCGGGCACATTACGATCAGGCGATCGCGATCTACGAACCCGCCGAGCATCGTGCGCTGGCGTCTCGATTTGGCCAGGACATAAGGGTCGCAGCCCTATCCTATCGGTCCTGGGCTCTGTGGCTTCTTGGCTTCCCCGAGGCTGCAGGCAGAGACGCTGAACAGGCGCTCAAGGAAGCGCGCGAGATCGGCCAAGCGGCCACGTTGATGTATGCCCTGTTCCATACATCCTTTACCCATATGTGCTGCGGAAATTATGCGGCAGCAAGCGCCGAAGCTAATGAACTTGTCCCCCTCGCAGACGAAAGAGGTTCCGTGTTTTGGGGGTCGACCGGAATGCTGGTCCAAGGTTTCGTCTTGGCCCTCACTGGGAAGGTCTCAGACGCCGTCCATGTGATCACCTCGGGTATCATCGCACGTCAGTCAACGGCGGCAACAGCGCTAGTGCCATTCTGCTTATCGTACCTGGCGGGCGCTCATGCTGAACTCGGCAACTTCGATGATGCACTGTACTGCATTCGCGAAGCGATGACCAAGGTAGAAACAACCAAGGAAAGTTGGTTTGAGGCCGAGATCAAGCGCACGGCAGGCGAAATCGCGCTATTGTCGCCCGACCCAGACGCAACGAAAGCGGAAGAGTATTTCGAACTTGCGCTGGCGGTCGCTCGTCAGCAGCAGGCAAAGTCCTGGGAACTCCGTGCGGCTGTGAGCATGGCGCGGCTGTGGTACGATCAGGGCAAACGACAGCAGGCCCACGATCTTCTCGCCCCGGTCTATGGTTGGTTCACCGAGGGTTTCGATACGCTGGACTTGAAGGAAGCCAAATCGCTGCTGGAGCAGCTCAAGGCATGAGCGAGATCCGCAAATGGAATCGGCGTTGGCCAATATGTCGATGCCTTCGAGGCCAATGAAAAATCGGTATGGACCTGCTCGGCCGATCGATGACCGTTCGGCGCGATTCCGGTGCCGCGGATCGCGATCAAGGCCAAAGCGCCGTCAAAGGCGAGCATGCCGCCACATACCATGCGTCGCGCCGCCACAGAAACGGCCGCCGGTGCGTTTTCCGGGGTTAAAATCACGCGAAAAATATATCACGGGAATCGCATAATGCGCAGCAAGCGCGAACCGATTGCTGCCTTTGCGACAGGCCCAAGCAGGTGACGAACGGGCCTGGCCTTGCCGTCCCAAGTGGCCGCTGCTTGCGTAACTTTTGCGAACATCTCGCGGATACGGGGCTGGAACTCGATCAGTTCTCCGATCTCGCAACCCCCGGCGACGGAATTGCGCACTGCATTTGCTTTTTCAGGCGCTACCTCTTCGAGCCGTTCCATCGGAGACTCGACGCGAGCAGGCAGCAAAAAATAGGCGAAGTGGGCGCCCGAAAAAGACATCATCTGCTGGATCGTCGCGCCAGACGCCTTGGCCTGCGCGACGGACCGCTGGTAATCGTGCGGCTCGACGCAAAAACCGCAGTGCTGAAAACCGCTCCTTCCGGCCGCAAGGAAGGCGCGCCAGCTTGACGGCTCATCGTCGAGCGGCTGAATAAGCTCCAGCTGCACCCCGCCGATCTGACAGAATCCGAAGATGAGCAGTGGGCGTGAGGGCCTCTCCAGATACTTGTTATCAGTGACCACCACTGGACCGACCGTGAGCCAGGGCCCGACACCCTGGTCGATCCAGCCCTTGATGGCTTGCTCAAGATCGGGCACCACGTAGCCGAACTGATCAGCGCTTTTCCCGAGCATCGGGTTGTCCGCATCGATTAGCTTGCTGAGGTGTTCCATACGATTCTCCGATGCTGAGGAATGTTGTCGCGCAGACATTCCGCGACAGCCTATCGCTGCGAGTTGCGGCGTGCACATTTGAACAGGGCAGCACTCCGCAAAATACCTTCCAATACAGGAGCAAAGGGCCCGGCGTTCTCGTCTTCGCCATAACGGGCTAAAATAGCAAATAGCGCCAACACGCGCAGACACAGCTTTCCTGAGGGACTACAATCAAGGCATTTAAGAGCAATTGGGTTAGGATGTCCCAATGCATTCCAATCTGAACCTGACTACGCATCGCGCTGGATCAGGAAGTCTATGCAAGTGCGCAGCCATTCGAGGTCGGGACTTGCAGGCACACTGGCGAATGCCGAGTTGTGGAATTCGCGCGCCGCAGCCTCTGCAAATTCGGCTGCCGCTCGCTGCGCCCACTGGATGCTGCCGCCGCTCGCGAGAATCTGATGGAGTCGTAGGATTTCGCGCGGCAGGCGGCGCTCACGCGGCCGCACCAGGAACCGACCAATCCAGGCTCGATCAACTTGATTGGCGTGAGCGAGCGCGTGCGTAAGCACAATAGTCCGTTTTCCCTCCCACAGATCGCCATCGATCTCCTTGCCGTAACGCCCAATGTCGCCAATTAGATTAAGAACATCGTCGGTGATCTGGAAAGCCAGTCCGAGCAGATAGCCAAACCGATCAAATCGACCAAGATTCTGGTCCTCGCCGTTGGCAACGAGTGCACCAATCCGCATGGGGTGAATGAAGCTGTACCAAGCCGTTTTCTTAAGCACGAGCCGCAGATAATCGTCTGTCGTAACTGTGAGATCATTGTCTCGCACCCATCCGAGTTCGATGGCCTGCCCCTCCAAGGACTCGACGACCATGTGATCGACTTCGTCGAAGAGGCGCAGCGCTGCCACCGGGCCGAGCCGCTCGCCAGTCTTGCGGAAAAAGCGCATGGCGAGTGCGTTCATGGAATCGCCGGTATTCACGGCAATTGGAATTCCGGCGCGGCGATGCAGTGTCGCAACGCCACGCCGCCAGTCGCTACCGTCTTCAATATCGTCGTGCACGAGAAATGCATTGTGCAGCATTTCCAGGCCGGCGGCGGCAGGAAACGCATCCTCCGCGCGGCCGCCTAGCGCTCTCGCGGTCGCTATGCAGAGGGCAGGGCGAAGGCCCTTGCCTGACCGGTCCATGAAATCCTTCACGAGCCCATAAAGGTGCCGCTGCGGTTCCCACGTCGGTACGCCTTCTGCAAGCATATCGGCGAGCATGTCGCGATACCAGACCAGGCGGTCCAGGAAGCCGCCCGGGCCTACGATCTCGCCGGCCAATGGCACAGTGTCCGCGACCTTGATCAACGCATCCTGCAGGGTGGGCACATCAACCAAGCGGCGCGCCATCGTCGCCGGGTCGACCGTATCAAGCGCGCCGCCATCATCCGCGGCTGCACTGTGCGGGTCGAGGAAGCGTCCCACGGCAGGCCGACCTGGTATCGCGCTGCATCGTGCAGCCGCCATGGCAGGAAGATTTCAGGTTCGTGCAGCGGCCACAGCTCACAGCGGCTTCCGTCGAATTTCACGGCGTCAAGCAGCCCATTCACTGCGCGCCGAGCTGCCTCATTGGCTGCCTCCATCGTCGCGAGGTCGGTATGCGTGCGAACGTAGTCCGACGCCAGAAAAAGGTTTGGAATGGCGGTGGTCGCCTCGGGACGCAAGGCCCAGGTTTCGACCTGATTGACCAGCAGTGGCTCGGAATTTCGCAGCCAGCCCGGGCGTGCGGGATCGTTCTCAATGTCCGCGTCGAGGAACCACGAATGCAAATCCTCATCGCGCAGCACCTCATCGTCGGCATCATTGAGCGAGCGCTTGAGTTGATTCCAGGTCTCGCGCACCACCTCTTCACGCGAGCACCGCATAGCTGGGCATCCGTTCGACCCCGGGGCCGTCCAATCGGAAAGATCGACCGAGAGGATGCCGTGCACCTCGCTGTCTCCGAACAGCTCGGACGGCACATTACGCCAGAACTGAAGCTGCGAGATGCTCGTGAGCGCCCATTCGGTGTCGATATGAACCACGTGCCCGTACGTCGACGGCACCGCGCGGTGCAGATAGAACTGCACGCCGTTCATCCACTCCAGGTTCGCAGCCAGCGCGCGCAGGTTGGCAAGCGTCGGGTCGGCTGCAGCCAGGCGGCCGCTCACCAGGGGGGCAATGTCCTCGAGCGGGAGCGCCGCCACGTAGTGATCGCCATGCACCATGATGCGCTGGCTTTGCTGGCGAGCGACGACGCCGGTGATCCGTCCGTTCTCGCAAAGGATCTCCTCGACCTGCGCGTTCTTGACGTACCGCACCCCGCTCGATTCGAGATACGCAAGCCACGGATCGATCCAGACGAGATTCGTTGGCCCGTCGAGCACGCGATCAGTCGATCCTGCGATCGGGTTCAGGATCGTGAGCACCAGCTGCACAAAGATGTCGCCGATAGTGCGCGCACTGGCCTTGCGCGGTTTGGCCGCCACCAGCGAGCGCGTTATGCCGGTGGCGAGGAACTTCTGGTATGACGCCGACCGCTGCTCGGCGCCAACGAACTCCCACCAGCTCGTGCGCTCGTATTCTGCGAGCCGGCGTTGGTGGCACGAAGTGAGTATCTGCCACACGCGCGCGCCGAAGAATGCCAGATCGTCGGGAGTGAGGTCGGGGGACTGTTCGAACAACAGCAGGATGTCTCGCAACGTGGTGCCGGCATCGCGAGGCGAGAGCGGAAAGCCCGCCGGTACGACGAAGGTGGGCTTGTCGTATTGCGTGAACTCCAGTCGGGTGGTCGGCACTAGGTGATCCGCCACCTTGCTCCCGTCAAACGACGGTATGCGGCGCATGGTGTCGATTACGTGCTTGTAGAAACCTGGGAAGAATCGAAACCCATGCTCGCCGGGCACCCGGTGCTTGATCGAACCCCCAGCGCCATCGGCGAGTTGATGTCCGCTGGCATCCTCGCCCTCGTGGATGACGGGAATGCTGCGGGCCTTGCCTCCCGCAATATCGCCGCTCTCGAGCACCACGACATCGAGGCCGCGCTCGACCAACTCGTGCGCGACACTCATGCCGGCGATACCGCCGCCCAAGACGATAACCCGAGTGGGCATGCTTCACCGAGCCATTGCCACTTAGCCCGACTTTAGCCAATTTTGGAGGCGTCACCGAGTGCGCGGGACGCGATGCATCGGATCATTCTCGACGATCTCACGAGCACTTTCAAGCATGAGCTTCATTCGCCGTGCGATCGGATCTGAAGTGCGGCGGTCAACTATCACATAAGCGCCGCTTCGCTGTGATTTTCGTGCCTTTTCCAGGTTTCGCTGTGCCGATCTGGCCCGCACCTTTGGCCATGACAAGTCGCATCGATCAGGCATTCTTCCCGGCGCACCTCTCTCACGAAGCGTGTTGACAATGTCCGTCAAACCTACGCGCAAAATGTCGTTGCAGCATCACGCTAGAAACCGCCGATGCAAAGTTTTGTAGTTCGGACAGATTTACGGTCGGGAATTTTGAAATAGACCTCTGGTCATTTTGTCGCCTTTTTCTTTTGGTGGCCGCGACGACGTCGACGAATTCCTCCGTGATTACGCCTTCGGCGAGTTTGCCGATTGGCCTTCACGGTTTCTTGGCTGCGGCTTCCTCGGCCTCGATCTTCTCAAGCTGAGCCCTTGCCAGGTCCGCGTAGAACCCCTTGGGATGACGTGCCAAAAACGCGTTAACCGCGAGCTTGTTACCGATCTGCAGCACGAGCTCAAGGTCGCGCTGTGTATCGGCCTGCGGATTGGTCGGAGGGGAAGCCGCGGGTTCGGGGTCTGGCACAGGCTGACGGAATTTTTTTGCTTTCAGATCATATACGAGCGTAGTGGCCCCCCCGTGTTTGTTAATTAAGTCAATGACCAATAGACCGTCACCGAGGTTGGGCGGCGCTTCCACAGTTATACTTTGGTTGTCCATACGCTTCCATTTGAACCCGTCTTTCGGGCTAGCCGGTTCGATTAGCGTGTCCTGGTTGATCCTCACTCTTTCGGTTTGATTAATTATCTGCCGGGCCTCTTCCTCCGTCACCGCATGGACAGATTTCAAAACTTCAATGTCTATTTGGATTTGCATTTCCATCTCCTCCTAGTCTCGTACCGAGGTGAAGTAGCGATCAAGTGAGCTTGGCCCCGAGGCATTTGTCTGTACACGCCGCGATCGCCGGAAATGTCAATCGCTAGGGTGCCCCGAAGTCGCGGCGCCTATTCGACCAGCCGTATGATCGCTTGGGGTTCCTTGATGCGGAGCGCCATCTTCTCGCACACACGGAAGACGAAATTCGGCTCGGCAGTGACCTGCAGGAACTGGACGCATACGTCTGTGGCGATGACTAGCTCGACTGGCTCGCCGCCAAGTGCCACAACCACGCCGGTCGGCACGCCGGGTAGGTTAAGCGTGGACGAGCGGAGCAGCGGACCGCCGCCCAGGAACGGGAGGATGCGATCTTGCGGCAATACAAGTGCCGGCGTTGGAGTCTGAGCGACAAGAAACAGGTCCTGGTCAAGCACCACCGCGAACGGTCCGAATTGGCTCTGCGCTTCCAGGCGGCCAATGGCCCGGGCTATCCCGCGCACCAGCCGCCTGTCTCTGGGTGCGCCCAGCGGCACGGCAATGTTAACCTGCGGCGCCAGAGGGAATTGGCCTGGGTTTAACCAAAGTCCACGGCCTAACTGCCCGCCGGTGATTTCCCAGACCGTTTGCGGTGGGCCGACATTTATGGGAGGGACAAAGCTACCCGCGATGAGTGGGTTTGGCACCAATCCCCTGAAGACGACGGCGTCCTCAAGACGAGCCAGTACGTTGGCAGCGCGCCGGAATAAGGCCAGCACGCTGGTCATCTCCGGATCGGCCATCTGCGCACCCCGCACGGACACTCTTACCTGTAACGTCGCCAACTGGATGACAGGCCTGTCCTGGATACGTAATGGCGGAGCGGGCAGCGGAGCAAACTGGATAAGTTCCTCCCTCACGAAGTCGGTATCCCCGGGCAGCGGTCCAAGCAACGGAAGGAACGTCGCCGCGATCCGTGCGCGGCTAGCTTCCTCTTGAACGACTTTGTTGACGCGAGCCCACTGCTCGTCGGTCCACGGCACTTGCGGGTTATCGGTTGTCATCTCAGAGGCCCCCCTAGTTCGATACATCGGGAATGAGATGCCGTTTGTGCTTGCGCACGAACGAATGCCAATATCTTGAGCTTAAAGCACCGTTGGTGCGCCTCCACTAGTGCGGCTCCGAATGAGTCCTCACTCTACATTTTTTGGCGCCCCCGCTGTTACGACGTATACGTCGTACGCGGCGCGAAGCGTCTTCATGTCCACCCTGCCAACGCCAATACACTGGGCGCGGTTGAGCCAGGCCAGTTCTTTGTCAGCGGTCGCGTAGGTTGGTGCAAGAACGAACGGCGGCAGTATACCGAAGTCGCCGTTGATTGCACGTGCGTAGCCGGCCGCACCTAGGTCAAGGATGCCATCATACAAGCAGTCGATCCGCGCACCAGACGGCGTCTGCAGACACTCCGTCACGTTGACGATTGCAACACCGTCCTTGCGGATGCGCAGCCAGTTGGCCCCGCCGGGCCGGACGATCCCCTCGAAGCGCGGCCCAACGAAGCGTCCTTCCGTGACGTGCAAGTTGATCCGCAGTCCATCCGGCATAACGCCTATCACCTCCTTACGGATGGCTACCGTGCCGGCCCAGAGGAACGTGGTATCCCAGTCCCAGCGAGGCTCGCCTGCAG
>WNGJ01002953.1_pt1 | contig 31981 bp, 28 predicted proteins | sample 5400611 | NCBI WGS metagenome assembly WNGJ01 (sample SAMN13153375, study PRJNA577476) | soil metagenome | isolation source: 40 cm soil or saprolite under Garry oak tree replicate 1 | place: USA:California | collected 2016-06-15
GCCGGGGCATCAGTACGGGGTTTGCGGAATTCGTTGTTGCGGTCTCGACGTCCACGCCGATGCCGCTCGCCTTTGGCCCCTTCAGCGGTCTCGTTTGCCGCGGCGGCGGGTTGGGCGCCTTCCTGGGGACGATCTCGATGACGATGACGGTTGCGATCATGACGCGGCCGCCGCTCCTCCGACCGCCCACCGGGCCGCCAGACCTCGACCATATCGGGCGCTGCAGCCGTATCGGACGCAGCAGCGGCGCCAACCGCGTCTGCCACGGCGCCATCGCCGGCGGCTGCCGTCTCCATCGGTGGTTCGGTGGCAACATGGTCCTGCGGTGCTTCGGCCGTGGCAACATCTGCCGGCGCGACCGGATCGGGCTGCGCTTCGGCGATTGCTTCGTCGGCCACCGCCTGGTCGGCCTCGCTCGAAACCTGACCGAACGCGACATCAGGCAGCAGCGTCGCGGAGGAAACTGCAACCGTTTCGCTGGCCTGCGATATTTCGTTGCTGACACCAGCGGTCTCGCCCGCCTCGATGGCCGCCGGCTCCGGCGCGACCGTGCCGGCGGGGGCACCTTCCGGCAACGCCGCCTCCGGGGATTGAACCTGCGACGATGCGACATCCGCCAAAGCGGTTTCCACCGGAGCGGTTTCGATCGCGGCCGGCTTTGGCGGCGGCGCCGGGCGGCGCTCCATCCGATAGCCGAGCGCACGCAGGATCGAGGCAAAGTCTTCTCCGGCCGAACCGGTGAGCGACGTCATCGCCTGCGTCACGACAAAACCGCGGCCGTCAAAGGCGCCGGCCGGTTTTTCGCCGGGCGAGGTGTCGCGCCAAGCCAGCGCCGGACGGATGAGGTCAGCGAGGCGTTCCAGGATATCGACCCGCACCGCGCGTTCACCGCATTGCCGGTAGCCCAGCACGCGATAGGCGTCGCGGTCGAGCGATTTGTCGACCGGGAAGGACGTGCGGCCGCTACCGGCCAGATGCTGCGCACCCGACAGCGCCGACATGTCGACATTGTTCTGCTTTTCCGCCCACAGCAGCGACGCCAGCGCGCGCGCGGCCGGCTTCAACAGCGAGGGAACATAGATGTGATAGGCGCCGAAGCGAACGCCGTATTTACGCAGGGTCGCGCGCGACGGTTGATCGAGATCCTTCATCTCGGCCGCGATCTTTTGCCGCTCCAGCACGCCGAGCGCTTCGATCAGCTGGAATGCGATGCCGCGGGCGATCCCCGTGATGTCTTCGGCCTTGGCGAGGTCGAACAACGGTCCCAGCAGTTTTTCGATATGCGTCTTCAGCCACAGATCGAGCCGGGTCTGCACCGCCTCGCGTGGCGCGCCGCTCAACCGCTCGTCGGAAATAATGCGGATGCGCGGATGCAGCGCGTCGTCGGCCGCAACCAGTTTCGCCACTGCATCCCCGGTCCAGCGGATGGTGCCGTCCGACGCCAGCACGAATTGTTCGTCGGGCGCGGCCGACAGCTTCTCGGCGCGGGCGTCGATCTCGCCGGCCAGCGCCTTTTGCGCGGTGGCCTGCAACGCCTTGGCATCGGAACCGGCCTCGGCCGCGTCGGGCGCAAAGGTGAAACCGTCGAGGCGGCCGATCACATGGCCCTCTACGATCACTTCGCCGGTTTTACCTATTTCCGTATTCAACATCGTGTTTTCCCGCAGGCGGCGCATCAATACACTGGTACGACGATCAACGAAACGCTCCGTGAGCCGTTCATGCAGCGCATCAGACAATTTATTTTCAACTTCGCGCGCAATCCCCTGCCAATGGTCGGGATCGGCCAGCCAGTCCGGGCGATTGGCCACAAAGGTCCAGGTCCGGATTTGCGCGATGCGGCCCGATAGCGTGTCGATATCGCCATCAAAGCGATCCGCCTGCTCGACCTGGGCGGCAAACCAGGCGTCCGGTATCCGGCCCTTGCGCATCAGGAAGCCGAACAGGGTCGTCACCAGTTCGGCATGCGCGGCCGGCGCGATCTTGCGGTAATCCGGAATTTGACAGGCATCCCATAACCGCTCCACCGCGGCAGCCCCATGGGCCATTTCGCGCACATCGGCGTCACGCGCGGCGTGATCCAGCACGCGCAGGTCTTCCGCGATCGGCGCGCGGGTCAGCGCCTCGTGCGAGGGCGTCAGTGCCAGTGACACCTGAAGCGCGCCAAGCGACGAGAAATCCAGCTTCGAATTGCGCCATTGCAGCATTTTGACGCTGTCGAAGCTGTGATTCTGCAGTGCGTTTACCAGTTCCGGCTCGAACGGCGCGCAGCGTCCCGTCGTGCCAAAGGTGCCGTCGCGGGTGGCGCGGCCGGCCCGGCCGGCGATCTGCGCGAATTCGGACGGATTGAGGCGGCGGAACTGATAGCCGTCATATTTGCGATCGGAGGCAAACGCGACGTGGTCGACGTCGAGGTTCAACCCCATTCCGACCGCATCGGTCGCGACCAGATAGTCGACGTCGCCGGACTGGAACATCGCCACTTGCGCGTTGCGGGTGCGCGGCGACAGCGATCCCAGCACCACCGCCGCGCCGCCATGCTGGCGCTTGATCAGTTCGGCAATGGCGTAAACTTCATCAGCAGAAAACGCGACGATCGCGGTGCGCCGTGGTTGCCTGGTGATCTTGCGGTCGCCGGCGAATTCGAGCTGCGACAGCCGCGGCCGCGTGACGATGCTGGCGCCCGGCAACAGCCGTTCGATGATCGGGCGCATGGTGGCGGCGCCCAGCAACAGCGTTTCGTCGCGGCCGCGCCGGTGCAGGATGCGATCGGTGAAGACGTGACCGCGTTCCAGATCGGCGGCGATCTGGATTTCATCGACCGCGAGAAACGACACGTCGAGGTCCCTCGGCATCGCTTCGACGGTGGAGACCCAAAACCGCGCCTTCGGCGGCTTTATCTTTTCTTCGCCGGTGATGAGCGCGACGGAATCCACACCCGCGCGATCGGCGATCTTGTTGTAGACCTCGCGCGCCAGAAGACGCAGCGGCAAACCGATCACGCCTGAGGAATGCGCAAGCATCCGTTCGATCGCAAGATGGGTCTTGCCGGTGTTGGTGGGCCCGAGCACAGCGGTTACTCCGGCGCCCGGAGCCCGTCCGTTCGCGAACGTGGGGGCTGAAGAAGAAAAGGCCATACTTTACGAGGTTTCTGCGTCGCAGGCGTTGGACGCGCATTCCGCAAAAGTGGGTATCGGCTTTTGCTATGCAATCAAGTCTATGCAGATTGCGTAGACTTAGCTGCGCCGGAATACGCGCCAGGCTAGAAGTGTGTCACAATGCGACGCATTCAGGTCGCGGCTTAAACTCTGGAACGAGTCCGGAACGAATCGCGCCCGAATCGCTGACTCGCACCTACTCCGGCTTCGTTCACGCAACATCTCGCGTTGACGCTCCGATAGCGGCACTAGATCAAGTTTGGCGCGGTCCGGCAAGAGACGCCACGGTGGCGAAATCCTTAAACCTCATGCGCCTGACGATCGGCCCAAGAGTCAAGTCCAGAATCAAGCCAGGAGTCCGCCCGCCGGCCCGATTTTCGAACGCCAAACTCCGGAGCGTTTTCAAGCGAACGCCTGCCCGGACTTGATCGGGGTGCGGCCGCGGACGGTCACTGCGTTTTGGCGACCCGTGGCGGTGAGGCCTGGGTGATGAACTGGGTGGCTTCCAGCATCGCGGTACCGAGCGGCGTTGGAATCACGATCCGGAACGGAACCAGGATGCGGGTGCCGGCGACCGGCGCGAAGGCGATTTCGATGTTGCGCTGGGCGGCGAGATATTTGATCACCGGGCGGTCGGGGATGTAGCCGGCGATCGGCGAGAAATAGATCGCGCAAACCACCACCGGGCCACGATAGCCCTTTTCGGCCTTCACCGTTTCCATGCGCTTGAAGTCGAGCTTGAGATCGTAACGCATGCGCCCGTCGAACACCGAAGCCCCGGTGCGGCAGGCTTCAGGGCTGAGCGGATCGCCCGATCCCGGTACCCGCAGCATCGATCCCGTCATCGGGTCGTAGACGCCGCGGCGGTGGGCCTCGGTAACCGGAAGCCGGTCCGGATCGACCGGGGGCTCGGGATCGATCGCATATTCCTTGACGTTACCGTTGGACAAAATAATGCGGATGGCTTCGGTTTTCTTCGAGGTGGTGGTGGAGGCGGAATAGTTGGTCGCCACCAGCGCGCCGTTGACGACGCGGCCCTGCGACGCGCCGCTGCCGGAGCCGCCGGCGAACGCCTTCAACAGCCCCGAGGTGCCGCCGGAAGCGGCGGCGGAAAATTGATCGTCCGATATGTCGATGGACCAGGCGCCCTTGCCGACGGAGATGCCGGCCAGCGTCGCCTCATAATGAGCGTCCAACTTGCCTTGGGCGAAGGCGGACGGCGCCGCGAACAGCACCAATGCCGCGACGCAAAGCCCGCTCGACACCCGCAGCGTCGCTCGGACCATACGGGGGAAAATCATGCTGCATGCGGTCACTGAAGGGCGGTCCTCGACTGGGCGCGATCTATCTGTCATCTACGCAAAAATATCGGGCCAAACAACGAATGGGCGCAAATCCGTGCAAAATCGCGAGCCGCAGGCGCGCCGGCATGATGTCGGCGTCGAATACGCCGTTTATATGATGGCCTAAGGCGCCGGAACTCCTGCGAAATCCGCCCTCCCGGGCCTTCGCAATAAGCCCCAAAGAGAGCCGCAAAACCTTGACGCACCGCCCTCCTCCCCCTATACGTCCGCGGTTCCCTAGATGGACGTGATTTTGACCCCCAGGAATCGTGCCTGGGGATGGAAGAGGATTTCTTGCGATGTCGCGGCGCTGTGAACTGACGGCCAAGGGCCCGCTGGTGGGTCACAAGGTGAGCCACTCGAATATCAAGACCAAGCGCCGGTTCCTGCCGAACCTGTGCAACGTCACCTTCATTTCCGACGCGCTGGGGCGGAATGTGCGGTTGCGGGTTTCGACCAACGCGATCAAGTCAGTCGACCATCGCGGCGGTTTCGATGCGTTCCTCTTGAAAGCCAAGGCGGGCGAACTGTCCCCGAGGGCGCTGGAGCTGAAGCGCCAGATCGAAAAGAAGACGGCGGCAGCGAAGGCCAGCTAGCGCGTTCGCCAAACGGCTTCGTGCCGGAGAGTTTTGCACGGCCGGGTCGCACGATCCGGCCGTTTTGTTTTTCACAGACCGAGTGCCCCACGGTTGCTGCGATCGCCGCAACACTATTTCGGCGTCACCGGGGCAGCACCACCGGCTTGCGCGGCGGGGCGGAAAGCCGCTTCAGCAAATCGGCGGGAAGTTTGACGCCGCCGATGTCGTAGCCCGTCGCACTGACGGGCGGCGCTACTTCACTGGCGGTGGGAATGCCGGTTGCGGGGGAGGACGGCACGGCGGTTGCCACCGGCGCGCTAGGCGGCGTGATGACGCGCGTCACCACACGCTCGCTGATCAATTCGTCCTGGTCCGGATACCACATGCCGCTCGGGGCCGCGCCATTGGCCCGCTCCGCGAATTCCTTGCTCAATCCGAACTGCTGCAGCCGCTGCTGTTCGGTCTCGATCGCGGCGCGACGGTCGGTCGCTGTCATGCCGCGAAACGCGGGCTGATGAAAACCCAGTCGTGCGGCCGGCAGCATCAGGCGCTGCTTGCCGCCGAGGAACACGATGGTGCAGGCCGACAGGCAATCCTTGGTGACGAAGGTCGCGAGATTCCGGCTCCTGATCAGATCGGATATTTTCTGCGCTTCGAGGATGCGGCCGCCGGTGGAATTGAGCTCCACCGTCTTGATGCCTGCCATTGCATTGAGGAATTGTTCGAATTCCCTGGCCACCCCGAAGGTGATGCCGCCGGAAAATTGCAGGGTCTGTCCATTGCCGACGACATGAAATTCATGCGGGCCGACGCGGGCGTCGCCGGTGACGATTTCGTAGATGCCGGCCACTTGTGCGGCACCGACCGTCGCAAAGTTTGCCGCGACCTGGACTAAGCCGAGCAAGGCCAGCGTCTTGGCGGCAGCGCCCCAAAATCGCTTGCCGCCCTGCCGGTAGCGGGTAGCCGAACGCCAAACGCCCACCGCCTGCCAGACCGTGAGCAACGCGGCCGATAGCCAGGTGACGATCAGGGAAACCAGCCACAATAGCGGCTGCGCCGCGCCCTGCCGGTTGATGGTGTAAGCCAGCACGGCGACCGTGAGGCCGACAATGAGAGCGCCGAGAATGCCGTTTAGCCAATACGACACCGGCAGCGAAAGCTCGCCGCGCCAGTGCCGCGCGACATAATGGCGCGATCGCGAGGACGGCTCTGGCAAGGGCGGCGACGGCGCAGACGTCACCGGCGCTTCGGCCATGATGTGCGACTGGGATGGCTTGCTCCGGCCAGGTGGTGCGGCGACGGCCGCAGCCCTCACGGTATCTTTTTGCGCGAGCCGCAGCACCGTGGTTTGCGCAAAACGATCGTAAAAAGTGTCCCGGCGCCGGATGATCGAATCCGCGGCTTCGAGCGTTGCGATGATCAGCGGGAAGCCGGTCCCGATCCAGCACAATGAGTACATCAAGGCGCTGATCGGCTCCGAGGCCGGAAACAGTGCGCCTAGGGCCGACCAGAGCCAGAACGGCGCCAGCGGCAGTGCCAGTGCCGCGTAGCGCCCGTTCAACGCTGTCGGCGGCGGCTGCAATCCGTCCATTCCGTCCGCCAGACGAAGTCCGCAAATCCTGCGGCCGGGACTTCCCCGGCCATGATCGAGCCAGAAGCGCAGTCCGATCAGCAGCGGCAGGATGAAAATCTCCAGCGGCCAGCCGCGTACCGGCTTGCCCTTGGCATCGAGCATATGACGGACTTGCGCGACCTTGGTCACGCCGCCGTCCTGCGTGACCCTGTTGAGGTTCAAGGTACGGGCTGTCGGCAGGCCGAACAAGCTTTGCCGGCAATCGGTAATCGAATTGGCGCCGAATTCGGCCGGGACCGGCACGCCCTCCGGTACAGCCTCCAGCTGTCGGCAGTTATACGCATAGAACGGGCCGGAAAACTGCACCCGCCCGTTCGACAGTGGAAACAGCGCCAGCGCGGCCAACTGCAGAACGGCGCCGATCGCGACCACGTCGAAGACAATCGCAAACGCCCGCCGCCAGAATCCGCCGCGTGCAAACTCGACGCTGTCTGTCCGGTCGGGCAAATTCAAACCCTGAGAATGCGATTTTGAGGAGCGGGGAACCGGCCTTCTGCCATCGCCAGACCCCTCGCGATGCTGCCCCGGTTCGGTTGATCTGACAAGTCGACGCAACACCGTCAAGAGACGCGGCCTCTCGCCATGATTTCGCCGCGGATTGCGTGGCGTGCCGTCCCGGCTACGCTGCGGAAACCGGTCGCGGCGCACATGCCGAGGCCCACGCGAAGGTTCGGCGGCTAACTCCAGGGAAAAGGACACATCATGAAACGACTGCTGATTCTGAACGGCCCCAATCTCAACCTGCCGGGTGTCCGCGAGCCGCATATCTAGGGCACGACCGCGCTGGCCCAAATCGAGGAAAGCTGTGCCCATCACGCTGCAGGTCTCGGCCTTTGCCTCACCTTCCGCCAGTCGAACCATGAGGGCGAGCTGGTCGACCTGATCCAGTCGGCAAGACAGAGCGCGGACGCCATCATCATCAACCCGGCTGGCTATTCCTTCACGTCGATCGCCATCCTCGATGCGATCAAGGCTTTTGAAGGGCCGGTAATCGAAGTCCACATCTCAAATATCCACGCCCGCGACGAATATCACCGGCATTCCAAAATTTCGTCGGTTGCGACCGGCGTGATCAGCGGGCTCGGGCCTTACAGCTATGTCGCGGCGCTGCGCGCGCCCGCCCAAATGGCGAAGCGGCCTGAGCGCCCTCATGCTCGCCCCAAATGTTGCGGGCATACTTCCCAAGACGAAAGTGCTGGCGCAAAACGGTATCGGAGTATCGCAAGTGCGCGCGCTGTTGAGAGAGCCGGCGCGCTTATTAAGTCGATCGTAAAAGGAATCGGACAAACTAGCTGCTTACTTTAGTCTTGGAGAGGGCCGCATGGCGCTTGGATTTGGAGGAAGCCGCTTCGCGCTTCTACAACTTGACCTCGGGCCAAAGGCCGTCTTGAGCGCCGCACTCCTGATCGCGGTGAATACCGTGCTGGTGGCGGGGGCCGGATACTGGTCGCTGTCGCGCGACTTCGATACCCGCGCGGTGCGCGATATCGACGTCAACCTGCGGACACTCGGCCTCGCCTTCGGCGAGACGTTCTCAAATGCCAAGATCGCGGTTCGCGACGGCGTCGTCGATCGCATTGAAATTCCGCAGATGCCGGAATTTGCCGATCACAAGATAGTGGATCGGGCCACCTCTTATGTCGGCGGCACCGCCACGCTGTTCGTGTACGACGATGCATCGCAGCAGTTCGTTCGCCGAACCACCAACTTGAAAAAAGAAAATGGCGACCGGGCGGTCGGCACCCAACTCGCGGCCGATCATCCCGCGCAAGCCGTGCTGCGCCGCGGCGAGGCCTATAAGGGGCCGGCGATGCTGTTCGGACGCCGCTTCTACACGGCCTATCAACCCGTGTTCGGCAACGGCGGCAAGGTGATCGGCATCGTCTATGTCGGCATTCCCACGGAGCAGCTCGACAGCATGCTGTGGCAGGCGCTCACCGCAATGGCGGTCGGCGCCGTGATCGCCGCCCTGCTCGTGCTCGGGATGACAATGCTGATGGTCCGCCGCGTCACCAAGCCGCTGCGGGCCGTGACGGAGGCGCTGACTGGCCTCGCCGAGGGGCGGATCGACGTCGACATCCGCCATACCGATCGCCACGACGAAATCGGCGCGATCGCCAGGACCATCGACGTCTTCAGAAACAACCGCATCGAGCGCCGGCAGCTCGAAGCCGAGCGCATCAGCGCCGAGAAGCTGGCGATGGACAAGCGCAAGGCGGAACTGAGCCAGTTTGTTGAGGATTTCCGCACCAAGATCGGCGGGATTATCGAGCGGGTGCTGAAATCTTCGGGGCAATTCGAAAAGGATGCCCAGCAGCTTTCCGTGACGGCGCATTCGACGGCGGAGATGTCGGGTCAATCCGCCAATGCCTCCCGACAGGCCTCCGAACATGTCCGCGACGCCGCGGCCGCTTCCAACGAACTGTCGCAGTCGATCGTTGAAATCAGCCGTCGGGTGCAGGAGTCGAACAATGTTGCGGCCGAGGCGGTCAAGCAAGCGAGCGCCACGGACGAGCGGATGGCGGAATTGTCGACAGCGGGCGACCGGATCGGCGACGTGGTGAAACTGATCACGTCGATCGCGGAACAGACCAACCTGCTCGCCCTCAACGCCACCATAGAGGCGGCACGGGCCGGCGATGCCGGCCGTGGATTTGCTGTAGTCGCGCAAGAGGTCAAGACGCTGGCGGGCCAGACCGCGAAAGCCACCGACGAGATCAGCGCGCACATCGTCAACATGCAGCGCGCGACCGGAGAATCCGTCGACGCCAACAAAGCCATCGGACTGACGATCGAACGCATCAGCGAGATCACCACGTCGATCTCCTCCGCGGTCGAGCAGCAGGGCGCCGCGACCCAAAGCATCGCCAAAGGCGTCGAAGCCGCCGCCAGCGGCACCCTGCATGTCGCCGACAACATCGAGCGCGTCGCCAAGGGCGCCGGCGAAACCGGAACCACGTCCGGCCAGATGTTGAAATCGGCCCAGGCGCTGTCCGAGGTGAGCATTCATCTCAAGGACGAAGTCGAGAAGTTTCTCGACAGCGTCCGCGCTGCGTGAGGCGGGGCGACTTCACTCCCGGTTGGTCGGAGCGCTAAGCGCCACTCGCGTCCCTGTGCTGATCATGCTCGCGGCCGGTCGCGGCCGACACTTGATCGCGTGGGATTTATGGGGTCAAATTTGAACGCTGGTGGCACGATAGGGAGCGGAACATGATCAAAAGCGTATTGTTAGCTGCGTTCGTCGCAACATTTGCCTTGGGCACGGCGGTCGCGCAGGAGACCTGTGAGAGCAAAGCGGTCGGCAAAGACGGCAAAGCGCTCGCGGGCGCCGCAAAGACGTCCTTCATGAAGAAGTGCATGGCCGATTCCTGTGCCACCAAGGCCGTCAGTCAGGACGGCAAGCCCCTCGCAGGTGCCGCCAAGACCAGCTTCATGAAGAAGTGCGAAAAAGGCGCCTGACCTTCCCGGAGGCACCGTCGTTGCGCGGCCGAACTTACTTTTCGGCCGCGGCCTCCAGGCAATGGTTGATATGGGCGGTACGATCCCTGGGCAGCACCTTGGCCGCATCGGCCTTGTGATGGCATTCCATGGTTCTGATTTGCTCGGCGCGCCGCTTTTCCGCAGCCTCGCGGAATTCGGGAGCGACAATGTTCGGGTCAACCAGCTTCTGGGCGAAGCCGGGTTCGCTGAAGATCAAGGCTGCCATAAAAGCAAAGCGCCACAACGATCGCACGGCAAGACCCCCCGGCCTGGTCATGAAAATCCGTCGCGTTCCAGACGCGCGCAAGAGAGCTTTTGCGACGGCAACCATTGCGACCTCCAAATCATCTCGCGACCCCCAGGGGGCCGTAAAGCATTGATAGCTCGGCCCGGAACCGGCCCGTATGAATGAGGTCACACGTTCGGCCCCAGCGCGCGCGGCGTCAGCCCGGCCTCAACAGCACCGGCGAATGCCGCTCAAACACCTGCCGACCGTTCTTGAATCCCATCAACATATCGGGCAGTTCCGCGATCGCATTTCGCCCGCTGGTCGTATCCAGCACGATGATGTCCGCCGGGTTGCCGGGCGCGATGCCGTAATCGCGCAGGTTCATCAGGCGCGCCGGCAACGTGGTCACCAGCTCGAGACATATGTCGAATTCGCTTAACCCGGCATAGGCCACATTGGCGTAGAGGTTGGCCATCCGCAGCAACGAGGCGTCGCCGAACGGCGTGAACGGATTGAGCACGTTGTTGGTGGCGACCGAACACAGCACGCCCTTTTCGACCAGTCTGTGCGCCGCCGTCAGCCCGCGCGGCGAATTATGCGTGGCGTCGCGGCCCATCAGATAGAGGTCGGTGGAGGGAAGCACGGTGACGGCAACGCCGGCGCGCGCCAGTTGCGCTGCGGCGGCGTCGAATTCCTTCGGCGGCAGCGCGGAGAGTTTGGAGGCGTGCCCGATGGCGACACGGCCTTGATAATGGCGGCGTTCGGTCTGTCGGCAGACCTCGTCGAGGTGCCACCAGGAGGGATCGAGATCGAAGTCGAGGTGCAGATCGATATCGACATCGAACGCACCAGCGAGATCGAACAGCTTTTCCAGCTGCGCCATCGGATCGGTGTCCATGTAGGGGCACCCGCCGATCAGATCGCCGCCATCGCGCAACGCCGCATTGAGAAGCTCTTCGGTGCCGGGATCGTTGGTCAGCCCCTCCTGCGGAAACACGCAGATCGAAAGATCGATGGCCCAGGCGTAATCGCGCTTGAGCGCCTTGATCGCCTGGAAGCCGCGCAGTCCGATGCGCGGGTCGATCTCGACATGCGTCCGCATCCGCGTGGTGCCGTGCAGAATCGCGCGCTCGAGCACGCGGGCGCCGCGGGCATAGATATCCTCGACGGTAAAGTCGCGCTTCATGGCTGCGACGGCGCGAATGGCCTCGTTGACGCTGCCATGGTCATGTCCGCAGCGGCCGAGCAGGCAGGCCTTGTCGAGGTGGATGTGGCTATCGACAAAACCGGGCAGCGCGAGTCTGCCGTCGACATCGATCTCGCGGCTTGCCGAATCCAACCGCGGCGCGATCGCGGCAATCCGGCCGCCGGATACCCCGATATCGAGAGGCATCGCCGATGAGGCCGTCACGGCACGGCGGAAGATCAGGTCAAAGGCGGTTTTCGCGTTCATCGGGCGGGCAAAGCGGCAATGAGAGCGAGACTATCGAACGCGGGACACACGGGCAGCTCCAGATTGTGTGCGGGATTGGCGACCAATTGTTCAAAATATGTGCATGCAATTTGGATGCCGGATTGTAGTATTTTTGCAATTCGAAAGGTCGCCCCGAGGTTCGCCCGATGCCCGTTGCCGTCAAAACCGAACCCGCAAAACTCAGCGATGCCGAGGTCGTCGAGGCGTATCTGGTGGCATCGATGGTGCCGGATCCGGATCGCGCGGCAACCTATATGAAGCCCGGCTGCGTGATCACGTTCACTGGCGGGCGCGAATTCGATCATCCGCGCGGACCGACCGGTTTCAACGCGCGGCGCTATCGCTGGGTGAAGAAGAGGATGGATCGGTTCGATGTTTGCCCCGGCGCAAGTGAGACGGTGGTCTACAGCATCGGTACGCTCTACGGCGAATGGATCGACGGCACACCATTCGAGGGCAATCGCTATGTCGATCGTTTCGTGGTGCAGGACGGCCAGATCGTGAAAATGGATGTCTGGAACGACAGCGCCGAACGCATCCTGGTTCAGCGCGGGATTGAGGCGTGAGCGCGGCTCGCACCTCCAGCGACAACGGCGAAGCCGTTGCGCGGGGATGACGTCGAGTGCGTTGCTTTAATCACGCTCTGGCCCGCGCCACCTTGGGCAGCTTGACCACGCGTTCGCTGCGGTCTTCCTCGGCATAGGGCGCGAGAATATCAAGCAGGTCACGGCCGCGCTGCGGCGCAGGCGCAACCAGCGCGCGGCTCGCCACCGAATCGAGATGGCTATGCATCAGGCCCATCACCTTGGCCTCGTCGCCCTTCACCAGTGCGGCGATGATCGCGCGATGTTCGGTAATGGCGCATTCCGATGAATGCGGGCGGCTAAAAAGCGACAGCGTCAGGCAGCAGCGATACGCGACCTCGCTGACATAGCGCACCAGGATCGGGCTGTTGGTCATGCTGGCCAGCAAAATATGGAATTCGGTGGCGAGCCGGATCGAGACCGCGTCGGAGCCGTCGCGGGCTGCATCCTCGGCGTCGACATGCGCGTTCAAGGTCGCGACCTGGGCCTTGGTCAATTTGCCCGCCAATTGGCGGACCACGAGACGCTCGAGTTCGATCCGGACATCGAAGGCATCGCGCGCTTCCTGCCAGCTCGGCGTCGCCACCACAGCGATGCGGTTGCGGCGAAGTTCGACCAGGCCTTCGGCGGCCAACTGGCCCAGCGCATGCCGCGCAATGGTGCGGCTGACCCCGAACCGCTCGCCCAGCGAATCCTCCGGCAATTTCGCGCCCGGCTCCAGCGCCTGCTCGATGATGGCGCGGCGGAGCGCGCGGCAGATCACGCTGACCTTGTCGGACGGTTCTGCGTTCTTGCTGGCGGTGCGCGGCGCCATTGGCGAATCCCGAGGCAATATTCCCTGCTCTATGCGGATTCGAATATCACAGTTGTCACACAATTGGGCGCCTGAATTGCATGCAGTTCACGGGAGCAATTGCCCAAATCGAATCCCTTACAAAGACGCGGCTTTTCGGGATTCCGCTGCGAGATCAGTGGGGTTTTGCTGGCATCGCGTTTGCATGCACTTGCTGCGATGATGCGCATGCAACCAAATCCGGCATTCTCCGGCAACCCGGTTTCATCCGACGGCGGCAGCACCGCCGCGCCGATCGCGATCGAACTCTCGGACGTGGCGGTGACGTTTGGGCGTGGCGAGCGCGCGGTGCCGGCGCTTTCCACTACGACACTGCGCATCGCCGACGGCGAATTCGTCGCGCTGGTCGGCCCTTCCGGCTGCGGCAAGTCCACGATACTGCGGCTGGTCGCGGGCCTGGTTCAGCCGTCGACGGGCGTCGTGATCCTGGGCGGCCGCGAGGTGGCGGCCAAGGCGCTGCGCATCGGTATGGCGTTCCAGAATCCGACCATGCTGCCCTGGATGACGATCGAGCAGAACATCATGCTGCCGCTCAAGATCGTCGAGCCGTATCGGTCGCAATTTCGCAGGCTCAAGCGCACGGTTTTTCGCGACAAGGCCAATGCGCTGCTCGAACAGGTCGGCCTGAAAGGTTTCGGCCGCCGCTTCCCGTGGCAGCTTTCCGGCGGAATGCTTCAGCGCGCCAATCTCTGCCGCGCGCTGATCCACGAGCCGCGGATGCTGCTGCTCGACGAACCCTTCGGCGCGCTCGATCAGTTCACCCGCGAAGAGCTGTGGTCAATCCTCCAGGAGCTCTGGATCCTGCATCGGCCGACCGTGCTGCTGGTGACCCATGATTTGCGCGAGGCCGGCTTTCTCGGCAGCCGCATCTGCGTGATGAGCGCGCGGCCCGGCCGCGTGCTCGACGACCGGCGCGTCACGTTCGCGCGTCCCCGCACCATTGCCATGACCTTCGAGCCGGATTTCGTCGCGCTCAATCAACGCTTGCGGGAATTCATCGTCGACGCACGAACCGCCTCTGTTGAGGGAGCACCCGGCCATGCCTGAGCTCGATTTGCGTCAAAAGGCCTGGTCGGCCGGGTTGATCGTGCTGTTCTTTGTCGGCTGGGAATTGTTCTGCCTGATGACTGCCATGTCCGACCTGGTGCTGCCGCGGCCGTCGCAGATTATCGCCACGCTGATCATCAAATTTCCGGTGCTGTGGCCGCACATCATCCAGACGCTCGCCACCACGATGGCCGGCTTCGTGCTCGGCGTTGCGCTCGGCGTGGTGCTCGGCGCCTTGATCGGGGTTTCCAGGACCGCCTACGACACGGCTTACCCGCTGCTGGTCGGCTTTTCGTCGATCCCGAAAGTCGCCGTGGTGCCGATCTTCGTGCTCTGGTTCGGCTCCGGCACGGTGCCGGCGGTGCTGACGTCGCTGTCGATCTGCTTCTTCCCGATCGTCGTCAATATCGCGACCGGGCTTGCGACCACCGAACCCGAACTGGAAGACGTGCTCAAGGCGCTCGGTGCCAGCAAGTTCGACATCCTCTGGAACGTCGGCCTGCCCCGAACGATGCCGTTCTTCTTTGCTTCGCTGAAGGTCGCGATCAGTTACGCCTTTGTCGGCGCGGTGCTGTCGGAGACGGTCGCGTCCAACCGCGGCATCGGCAACGTCATGATGACCGCGTCGTCGAATTTCAACGTGCCGCTGGTGTTTGCCGGACTGTTCGTGCTCGCCGGTCTTGGTGTCGCGCTTTACGCCATCTTTGCCGTCATCGAGGCGCGCGTCACCGGCTGGGCCACCCGCAAGAACGATCTGATCACAACGTAACCGCCATCTAACAGAGTTGAGGGGATCACCATGTTAGCCAGATTGAGTGCCGCGCTGTTGGGAGCCGTGTTGTTCGCGGGCGCCGCCGCGGCAGAGGACACCACGATCAAGTTCACCCTGGGCTGGAAAACCCAAGGCAGCGATGCCGCGTTCTTCTACGCCAAGGACAACGGCTTCTTCAAGGACGAAGGCCTGAACGTCGTCATCGATCAGGGCGAAGGCTCGGGCGCCACGGTGACGCGCGTGATGTCCGGCGCCTATGACGCGGGCTTTGGCGATATCAACGCCATCATCCAGAACGCATCGACGAGGCCTGCGGATGCACCGGTCATGGTCTACATGATGTGGAACCAGCCTCCATTCGCGATCGTGGCCAAGAACTCCAGCGGTATCAACTCGATCAAGGATTTCGAGGGTCACACGCTCGGCGGCGCGCAGGGCACGCCGACCACGCGGCTGCTGCCGGTGTTCGTGCAGAAGAACGGGCTGGAAGGCGAAAAGATAAAAGTCTCCAACATGGCGCCGAACCTGCAGGAGCCGATGCTGATCAAGGGCGATATCGACGCAGCATTGGTGTTCAATATCACGAGCTATTTCAACCTGGTCTTGAACCGCCAGGATCCCGACAAGGATTTCAAGTGGTTCTCGTTCGGCGACTACGGGCTCGATCTTTATTCCAACGGCATCATGGTCTCGAAGAAATTGCTGGCCTCGAATCCGAAGGCGGTCGCGGGCCTCGTCCGCGCCATCAACAAAGGCGTCATTGCCGTCGGCAAGGATCAGAACGCCGGCATGAAGGCGACGGTCAACTACGACAATCTGATCAACGCCGAAGTCGAGAAGCGCCGCCTGCAATATTCCTTCGAGAAACTGATCGTGTCGCCTGAGATGAAGGACATCGGCGTCGGCGACATCAAGGACGACCGGATGACACGCGCCATCGGCATCGTGGTCGAGGGCTATCAGCTCGCCCGCGCCCCGGCGCCGTCGGAGGTGTTTTCACGGGAATTCCTGCCGCCGCGCGCCGAGCGTGAACTGGTCTACACCGCGAACTGACGCCAAGCCCGATAGCGGTCATGTCCACGGACGTCACGGCTAACACTTTGTTCTGTGGCCCTGACTGCGGTCTGCTCGAGAATGTCGTGCTGCGGCACGACAACGGCATCATCACCTCGATCTCCGAAAGCGCGCCGCCGCGGACAGCGCGGCGCACGTTTGTCATTCCAGCGTTCGTGAACGCCCATGATCATGCGCGGCCGACGGCATCGTCATTTGGCGCCGTCAACATGCCGCTGGAGAGCTGGATCATCCGCTCCGCTTTCGGCACGCCTCCCGATCCGTATCTGGCCGCCGCTTCCGCGCTGGCGCGCTCGGCACGCGCGGGCTGCGGCGCCATGATGATCCATTACACAAGGCCGAGCGGCACCATGGCGCTGGTCGAGGAGGCAAAAGCGATCGCGCGCGCCGCCGATGACGTCGGCATCCGCATCGCCTTTGCGCTCGCGGTGCGCGACCAGAATCCGGTCGTGTATGGCGACAGCGAGCCCGTGCTTTCCAGCCTGTCGGCGGAGGACCGCAAAACCGTCGAAGATATGTTCGTCAAGCCTGCGATGTCGCCGCGCGACACTATCGCGCTGACCGAAGCGATCGCGTCAGCGATATCAGGCCCGAAGATTGATGTGCAGTTCGGCCCCGCCGGCGTGCAATGGTGCTCGCGGCCGCTATTGGAGGCGATTGCCGAGAATTCGGCGCTGACCGGCCGCCGCATTCACATGCATCTCCTGGAAACCATCTATCAGCGCGCCTGGGCCGACCAACATTTTCCCGGCGGCATCGTCAATTATCTCCGCGATATCGGCCTACTGACAAACCGGCTGACGCTCGCCCATTGCATCCACGCCCGGCCCGACGAATTAGAGATCATCGCCGAGGCCGGCGCGCGCATCGTCACCAATTTCTCTTCCAACCTGCATCTGCGCTCCGGCCTCGCGCCGATTGCCGCCGCGCACAAATGCGGCTGCGCCATCGCGGTCGGCGTCGATGGTCTGGCGCTCGACGAGGACGACGACGTGCTGCGCGAGATGCGGCTGGTGCAGATGGCGCACGGCGGCCTGGGCTTCCAGCGCACCTGGACCACTCCCGAATTCCTCGCGCTCGCCATCGCCAATGGCCGCAAGGCGACAGGCTCGCCCGGAACCGGCGAATTGACGCCGGGCGCGCCGGCCGATTTCTCGACCCGCTGGAACTCTTGTTCGCGCGCGGCAACGCATCTGTCGTGCGCGATGTCGTGGTCGATGGAAAAACCATCGTGTGTGACGGCCGGCCCACCGGCGTCAACCTGCCCGCGATCGAGCAGGAGCTGCGCGGGATGTATCGGGATGGCGTCAAGCAGTTCGGCGGACTGCAACGGGCGTGGGGGCCGCTGGCGGGGAAGCTAAGCCATTGGTTTGAAACGCAATTGGGGTGCGGGTGACGGGCATTGCGTTGGTCTTAGGAAATTTGCGGCATTAGCCAACAACTAGCCGCGCAGATCTAGTCGTTAGATTCGCGAGCGTCCTGTTTCTCAGCAGCAGACTGATCCGAAGATCGCCTCTCGGATCGAGAGGATGCACCGGGGCTGATAAGCCAATAGGGAAGATTGCTAGCGCGTTGTTCTGCGGACTCAAGCTGACGCCACAGCCATCCGGACTCGAGTCTAACGGAATTAGCCATTTTACAACCCTCCATCGTATTTATTAGAGTTCCATGCGATGGGTTGCAGGGGTGATTCTCAAAGAGGAGTAAATCCCGATTTGTTCTCCACTACAACTGAAAAGAATTAATTAAGTATTTACCAAGTAAAGAGCGGGGATAATTTAATGAGTGTCAATCGGATTGCTCATCCTGAACTATTTTTCGGTCTAGTTGCACCCGTTGGGGTCGACCTTGACATGATTATCGAGGTCCTAAGAACTGAGCTTATACTTCAGAAATACGACACATCGCCAATTCATGTAACGGAGATTATGAGAGACGTTCCATCCAATATTGTTCTAAACGACGAGACATACTTAGAACGGATCAACACACGAATTGAATATGCCGATGAAATCTGCAGCAGAATCGAACGAGAGGATGCTCTTGCGGCAATTACAATCACTGCCATTCAATCCATCAGAGAAGGTTTGAACACCGAAATCGCCAAAAAAGAGGGAAAGAAACTTCCAACAGAAACGAAAGCCCTACAAGAGGCGCTTCAAGAACCAATTCCAAGACAGGCGTACATTCTTCGACAGTTCAAGAGGCCGAAAGAGATTGGCTTGCTCAGACAGGTGTATGGCAAGCTTTTCTTCCAAATCTCCGCTTACAGTTCGCCTGCAGAGCGCGAATTGCTCCTTAAAAAGAAAATCAAAGCCTCGAATTTTGGAGGTCTCGAAGACAGTGAAGCAGAATGCCAAGCCATCGCGCTGATGGCGAAAGACTACCAAGAGACCAACAAAACACATGGCCAACAGATTCGAGAAACCTTTCCACTCGGAGACGTATTCGTCGACGGAGTTAATCGCAAAAACTGCGAAGCGATGATCAAACGATTTGTAAACCTGATCTTCGGAGACAACTCACTTACTCCCGATCACCATGAATACGGCATGTATCTCGCGAAATCAGCGGCCCTAAGATCGGGGGACTTGTCCAGACAGGTTGGAGCGGCAATTTTCCGGGATAGCGGCGAGGTTGCGACGCTCGGCTGCAACGAAGTTCCAAAATATGGCGGGGGCAGTTATTGGTCGGATGGATCTGAAGATCGACGAGATTTTGCTTTAGGCGAAGATCCAAATGAACGAATTAAGCGCGAGATTTTGCACGATATCCTAGAAACTCTGTTTGAGCGGAAGAAGCTTGCAGAGCAGATAAACTCCATAGCCGCAGTACGGGACATCATGGAAGACGATGCTCTGCGCAAATCCAAGGTCATGGACCTACTCGAATTCGGCAGAGTGATCCATGCCGAGATGTCAGCGATTACAGATGCGGCAAGACTCGGAATCCGCATACAGGATGGAAAGCTTTTCTGTACCACTTTCCCCTGTCATATATGCGCGAAACACATCGTAGCATCTGGAATAGACACGGTGGTTTTCCTTGAGCCCTACCCAAAAAGCTACGCCCGCGAACTACATTCTGATTCGATTGAAATAGAGGGCGACGAAGAGGTCTCTAAGGTTAAGTTCATCCCCTTTTTAGGCATATCTCCGCTTAGGTATCGGGACTTCTTTGAAAAGGGGCGACGAAAAGATCGAGAAACTGGAAAAATCTTGCGTTGGGCGGCAGGTATCGGCACCCCCATCATCGAAATCTATCATCCGGTCTATATCAATCTTGAAACTCTGGTTTCAAACGAGCTTAAGCAGGACGAGCGGCTTTGGAAGAAGCCAACTCCCAGGGGCGCCGGGGAGATGGTTTGAGGGCAGTTAGGGTGCGCGGGTTCTAGCCTAAGCGGCTACGCCTCGACTCGCGGATGCGGGATATCCTTGGCAAGTCGGACAATCTTTCCTAACCGCCACGGCGGAAAGAAACATCCCCTCGGGTCGAAACGGGGTCAGATACACCTGCTGCTCCCTAGAGGAGATCGCCTGCCCGGCCGCATGGCTCGCGAGATAGGCAGCAGCCAAGAGACCAGCCCAGAAGGACACGCACGCGGTCGTTGGTATCAGTCCGTCGCCCGGATCATCTCGGTTATGAAGGCAGCGGGCGCAACCGAGACCGCTAGAATGGAAGGATGCCATCGCTGACCAATGCGTCGTCGCGCCGATTACGAGCCATTCCGGCTTGGCCGCCTGCACCATCCAACGGGTAGGTATGTGGTCCACGCCAACGACGACAGTCGGCGCGAGCGCCGCCATACTCGTAACGAGGTCGGACTCATACCGCCGAGGCAAAGGTTGAAAGCGCAAACCGCCGCCAAGTATTTGGGCGAGACCCTGCGCTTTCGGCATTCCGCAACTCGACCGCAACAGGAGCATATTGCGGTTGAGGTTACTTAGGTCAGCTGTATCGGGCTCGATAATCCTTCCCTGCGCTGTCACGGCGGGAACGCGTGCGAGGCAGTAGAGAACGGAGTTGGTTATCGCGCCGCCACTCACGCAGTCGACGTTTCCGAGATCGCGGCAGAAAAGTGAGTCGGCTGGCGCTAGATCAAATCTACCCTCGGTTAGAGCAAAGCGAGCGGCGGTGTTGGTTGGGCTCAGGGCATAAGGCAGCAGCCTTCCCATAGCGATCTTGAATGCCTCACCGGCGGCGAGGCCACCGGCAGCCAACGCGCCGAACGGCCAGAAGGTCGCGCCCCAAGAAGACGGTTGGTTCTCGTGCATGATGACGCCCGCCCAAGGCTCCGCGTTCAATCGTATTTTTCGTCGCGCGCTGACATTGAAAGGGGTATCGCCGAAGCCAATAGCAAGATCGACTTCTCCTTCGGGTTCCCCGATGTTGAACTCGATGCCGGGAAGCAAGTCCTTTCCGACCTTTGCGAGTTGCTCGATCATGTTGCCCGGTTGAAGAGGAGGCTGCGGCGCCAACATTGGGACGTCGGGCGCCTGCAGAGAAACCTGATGGCCCGACCGCGCCATTAGCATGGCGGCCGTCACGAAAGCGGTCTGCGCCGAGTGCGAGGCAATGTTCGCGGCGTTCGCGACCAAGGCGACGCGAGTGCTCGTCAAGGCGTCGAGCAAGACGCAGTCGGCTATCTCGAAACCGACTTCATCCCGTATGAGCAGCAGGGTTCGGTTCAGGCTGTCAGCCAAGAGTGTCACGTTAGGACCAGCCTTTCTCCGATCGGCACTTCGCGCCAATGTCCGTCTGCTTGGATTTCGGTCAGGAAGGCGTCTTGGAATCCAATCGGGCCGAGGGCGAAATTCGGAATGACCAAGGAGAGAAAGCCGACCGTGTGGATCATGGGAAAGGCGTCGTCGGTCGGCGAGTGGAACGCCTCGGCTGGGTGCGTGTGCACCTGAATGCGAACGCCCAAGTTCTCTTGGGCGAGCCTGAACCAGAAATCGTTCAACCAGCGATCGTCGAGCACAAAGCCGCCGGCGTGCGCCTCGTGCTCAGGGTGGACAGCCCTACTGATTGTATCGGCCGCGTCCCAGGGGCTGACCCAAAGGACCTGACATTCGCGTCTTCCGCGACCGCAGCCGCGGAAGTTCGCAAAGGTCTGATCAAGGATGCGACGCGGCAATCGGTAGACGGCGGCCATTAGCCGCCTCTAACGGTGCTGGGGCGCAGCAACAACACGTCGTGCGGTTTCACGCCTGACGCTTCGATGCTCTGGTCATCCTTGAGTTCGACCCCGTCCTTCGTGAAGAGCCCGAGGAGATGGGGGTTGTTGATCGGTCCGAAGGCGTGACGAGCCTGCTCGAGGAGCCGCTGCACCAGCTCTTCGCGGCGGACCTCGAACTTCTTCGGCACGCCGTTGTAAAGCACCGTTACTTCGAACTGATGCGGGTGCTTTTCCTCTTCAATGGCCTTCTTGATATCGCTCTCCGCCTTCTCGATATCGCGCTGGGCCTTCTCCAGTTCATGTTCAGCCTCGACCAGTTCGGCTTCGGCCGCTTCCAGATTGTTCTCGTCGTTCATCGTGATTCTCCGCATTCATCCCGATAAGGGATGTTTCTATCCTCTTATAGTAAGATTGCGGCAAACGATTCGTCAAGCTATTATAGGACAAATCAATCCCAAAAAAGGAGGTCAGCGGATGGCGAATATTTACAACTACATAGGAGAGAAAATTCAGGATCTGCGAACAAGTTGGCCTGGAGGCAAATTGAGTCAGGAAGGCCTAGCCGAAAAACTAGGGATCGCCGCAAACACTGTATCCAGATGGGAAACCGGAACATACAAGCCAACTGCCGAAGACTTGGACAAGCTTGCACGGCTCTTCAAAGTTTCAATCACGGTTTTCTTTCCAGACCTTCAGCATGACGACCCACGCATTTCAGCGCTGACATCAGCGACGGGTGGACTTGATACGGACGATTTCGAAGAGGTCATTAAATACGCAGAGTTTCGTAAGGCTCGGAAAGCTCTTGAGGCGGCAAAACGCCCTCGGGCGAAACGTTAGGAGAAGGCGATGAACCGCGATGTCTACTTTGAGAATTTGAAGGCTTTGGCGCGTGAAAAGCGCGCTCATCATGCGGTTCGCACTCACTCATTTGGACTGCGAGAGGTTCGCAAAATCTATAAGGACGAGGGCGTCCGTATCGATCCCTGGCCGCTGCCTCCCAAGATCAAGGCAATGTATATGTGCGCGGACGGCGACTTCTCGGTTGCGGTTCAGCGCAAGCTTCCCGATGAGCCGAAACTTTTTGCCCTCGTCCACGAACTCAAACACCATTATTTGGATCAGGAGGCTATCGAAAACGGCGTGGTTCTTTGCGGCGACTACAACCAGAATGAACTAATTGAAAAGGGAGCTGAGGTGTTCGCCGCAGAGTTCATTTACCCGGAATCCGAGTTCTACGAGCTCGTGCAGTCTCAGAATGTTGTTCGTTGGGAGGCTGAAACCATAGTGCACCTGAAGCGCCGAATCAGCGCGAAGGTCAGCTACACCTTTATTCGCAAGCGGCTGGAACGCCTCGGGCTAATTGTCCGCGGCGAATACGACCATGTAAGATTTCAAAAATTGGAGGAGCAAATGTTCGGACTGCCCTTCTGGAAGACTCGGACTCGGCGCCGCGCGACCGGATAAGAGTCGGCGTCGATCGGAACGACGTAACTCGCCACGGCATGATCTAAACGTGCCGGCAGAGGTAATGACAGGGCGAGGTTTCACACTGCCTGTGAAGGTGCACTCCCCATAGCCATCTCCCCCATCGGTAACTAATCTCCCTCCCGCAACCTGTGGGGGCACCGCATCCATGAAAAACATCGTCATCTGCTGCGACGGCACCGGCAACGAGATCAGCGAGAACATTTCCAATGTGCTCAAGCTGTACCGGACCTTGCGCAAGACCGAGAAGACCACGCCGCGCCAGATGGTGTTCTACGATCCCGGCGTCGGCACGCTGGCGCGGCCCAATCCGTGGAAGAAGCTGGTGCAGGATGCCTCCGCAATCTTCGGGCTCGCTACCGGCTACGGGCTCGACGATAACGTGCTCAACGCCTACGAATTCATCGTCGACAATTACGCTGACGGCGACGCGATCTATCTGTTCGGCTTTTCCCGCGGCGCCTACACCGTGCGGCAAAGCAGCAGGTCAATCTCGCGGGCTCCGGCCTCACCGCCTACAAGCAGTTCTCGAGCGATACCGCGCAGCCGGACGGCGGGCTCGACCTCAGGCAATTCACCGACGGCGGCGCCCCCGGCCCCGCCTCGAAGGACGACCAGGCAGCGCAGTATGCGCGGATCCTTTCGGTGAAATGGCCGACCATCAAATTCGTCGGGGTCTGGGACGCCGTCGCCAGCGTCATCGTGCCCCGGCCGGACCGGTTTTATTGGCCGAGCCTGCAGGTGCTGGCCTTTGTCCATCGCAATCCCTCGATCGAGATCTTCCGCCAGGCGATCTCGATCGACGAACGACGCCGGCTGTTCCGGCTGCAGCCGTGGCAAGAGGGCGGGAAATTCTGGCCCAACCGCTTCAGCCCGGCCGACAAATGGAAGGACCAGGATAGCCTGCAGGTCTGGTTCGCCGGCGTGCATGCCGATATCGGCGGCGGATACCCCGAGAAGCAGAGTGGGCTGTCGAAATACCCATTGCTGTGGATGATCGAGGAAGCCGTGAAATGCGGCCTCAGGGTCGGCCGTGCCACCGTCAATCAGCTCGGCTGGGGCCGGCAACGGAAGAACAGCCCGTTCAGTTATGTCGCGCCCAACTACATGGACACCGCGCATGATTCGATGACGGTCGGCTGGCGCGCGCTGGAATATTGGCCGAAGGCGGATGAGTATAAGGAATGGCCGGCGCTCAAATCGGTTCTCGGCCATTACATTCCGGATGCCGAGCCGCGCCTCGTTCCGGAAGACGCCTTCATCCACGAATCCGCGACCCTGAAGATCGCGAACGACCCGAACTACAAGCCGGTGAATATGCCAAAGAAGTATCGGACCATTCCGACGCTGACCGCCGCGGTCGAGCCGGCGGAGGATGCCGAAGACGGGGATGACTTGTAGCGCGGGGCGATCGCGTGAGGGATGGTCCGTAGCCGGATAGAGCGCAGCGCAATCCGGGGAAACAGTCGTGAGACCGGCCTCGGATTTCGCGGAACCTGTCATCGGGCTCGCCGAAGGCGAGACCCGGTGGCTCCGTCCGGGCTAACTCGCTCGTCCGTGCTTTGATGTTATTACCTCTCCCGCTTGCGGGGGAGGTCGACGCGCTCGCGAGAGCGCGGCGGGTGGGGGAACTCTCTCAACTGGCGCCGGTATTTGCGGAGGCACCCCCACCCCTGCCCTCCCCGCAAGCGGGAGAGGGAGCGCAGCGGCGCTCTGCAAGATTTTTTTCTCACGCCAATTTCCTGAAGCGCTTCAACGTGATTTGCGCTGTCCAGTCCTCCCCCGCAAAAATATTCCGCTTCGCCATGAAGGCGACGGCCGCCCGCCGTCCGCGCCACACATCCTGAGGAGGTCACACCGCGAAGCCCCTCGCAGCTTCAAATCGCGACTGATCCGCACCCAACGCTCGAAGCGAAACGATCAAACCGTTTCGCGCATGCTGGCTGACGCCGTGCTCTGCCTGCTCTTTGAGCATTGGACATCGAGCGCCAAACGGATTCGGTCGCTTGCGAGCAATCCGAACGTGCGCTCGCACCCTTCCCTGGCCAGTTCCGTTTGTATTTCTTTCCAGCTGTCAAATTTGCCGGTATTCGCCAGATAAACAGCCCGTCGATATATTTCGAGTCTTCGTCTACGCATCACGCACCCCTGTGCAATCCTTGGCGCGGCATCGAGCGCGGCGGCCGGCGATGAAATTGCATCGCGGAGCCGCGCCACAAGCCGACAAATGTGCGGGGAATGTTGAAAGTCTAGATGGCAATTCAGCGGCAATGATTTCGTCGGCTGAAATTTTCCACGATGTCCTTTGGATTTCGTGGAAGACTGCGCTTCGAATGTAACAGGCCCGTGTCTTTTTTTCGACGCGTCAGTCTCGGTGACACAACCCTTGCGCACCGCAAATCGCTCGCGCGCCCGCTGGTTTCGAGCGCGCCGGACCTTGCCTGGTCAATCCAGTCAGGAACTCACGCCGAACCTCCTCCAACGCGCGCCGCCTAGAGCCGCGCCTTCAACGAACGAGGCGAAAGCGGAACACGAAAGATCCTGAAACCTGCGATGTCGGGAAACCACTCGGCGGCCATCGCCGTCGCGTTCGCCCCGCTGAGCCGGACTTCAGGCGCGCCCGCCGCCGCGATCGCGTTCCGGACGCTCCGGCTATACGCGGATTGCTCGTCGCCGATCGCCACTTCTTTACCGGTCAGATCGGATACCGACGTGATTTCGGCGCGCGCCATCAGCAGGGCAATCAGGCGCTCGGTGCTGTCCGGCGGCACCGATGCGGTGCTTTCAGGTTCGTCAGGCTGGGCGGCTCCGGTGCGACCGGAAACGCCGGCATTGTCGGCTTTCTGTAGCGGCGCCATGCTGGCCGTCACGTGCTCGGCGAGCGCCGTCGCGGCAGCGACCTGCTGCCGGATCGTTCGGGCACTGGGATTGATGGCCGGCGCGGCGATCTTGGCCGGCGCCGTCACCGGCCTGGTTTCTGGCTTGGCATCGGATTTGGCCGCCGCGTTCCCCGCCGTCTCCAGCCGGGGCTGCAGCGCACGAGGCGAGAGCGGAACGCGAAAGATCCTGAAGCCCGCGATGTCGGCAAACCCGGTTTCCGGATACACCAGCGTCAGGATAGCCGCCGGCACTTCGCCGCCGAGCAGCCGGTCGAGCGCCTTTGTTTGGCCCTCGCTCAGTTCGACTGCAGCCCCCGCAGCCGCGATCGCGGTTTTGACCTTGCCGCTGGACGCGGAATGCCTGTCATCGATCGCAACGTCTTTACCGGCTAGATCGGATATCGACTTGATGTCCGGGCGGGCCATGACAAGGGCAACAAGATCCTTGTTGCCCTGCGACGCCGATGCGGCCTTTTCGGCATCGCGCAACGCCATCACATGCTCGGCGACCACCGTAGCGGCCGTCACCTGCCGCTGTATCGCTCTGGTGTTGGAATTGGCAGCAGCACCGGCTTCCGGAGACGGCGCCGCAACCAACCTGGCATCGGACTTCGCATCGGCATTGCCCGCCGGCTCCAATCGTGCCTGCAGTGAACGAGGCGACAGCGGGACGCGAAAGATCTTGAAGCCCGCGATGTCGGGAAACCACTCCGCCGCTTCCGCGGACGCCAACGTCAGAACCGCCGCCGACACTTCGCCGCTAAGCAGCCGATCGACTGCTTTCGTCTGCCCTTCGCTCAACTGGGCTGCGACAGCCCCCGCGGCCGCGATCGCCGTCCTGACGCTACCGCTCGATGCGGATCGCCCGTCATCGATCGCAATGTCTTTGCCGCTCAAAGCGGATACCGACTTGATGTCCGGACGCGCCATCAGCAGGGCGACCAGATGATCCGTGTTGCTTGACGACGCGGGTGCCGTCTTTTCGGCATCGCCAGGACGGATCGCTTCGGACCGGCCGGCAGGCGCCGTGGCAGCGGTGACGTGCTCCGCGAGCGCCGTCGCCGCCGCCACCTGCCGCTGGATGGTTCTAGGGTTGGAATTGGCAGCGGCAGCGTCGATAGACGGCGTCGTAACGGAGTTGGCATCAGGCTTGGCATCGGCAGCAACGCTATCTGCCGGCGCCATTCGCGCCTGCAACGAATGAGGTGGCAGCGGGATGCGAAAGATTCTGAAGCCTGCGATTTCAGGAAACCACTCTGCCGCTTCCGGGTACACCAGCGTCAGAACCGCGGCCGGCACCTCTCCGCTGATCAGCCGGTCGATCGCCTTGGCCTGGCCTTTGCTCAACTGGAATTCAGGCGCCCCGGCCGCCATGATCGCGGCTCGGACATCGGCGTCGGAGGTGGACTGCCTGTCATCGATCGCGATGCTCTTATTGGTGAGATCGGCGATCGACTTGATCTCGGGGCGCACCATGACAAGAGCGAACCGACGGCTCGCGTTGTCCGACAACGCCGCCGCGCTCTTGTCGGCTTCGCCGCGCCGCGCGGTTTCCGCGGCATCGGAACGCTCGGCGTTATTCGCGTCCGAGCCCGGTGCCGCCGCACGTTCTGCGGTCGCGATTTGCTGCTGTATTGTCCTGACATTCGAGTTGGCGGCGGCGTCGCCTGCGCGATGCGAATCCGCGACTTCTGCTTCCGGCATCCTGCTGGAATTTGGCGCGGCTTGCGACGTTGCCGCGGCAGCCAGCATCAACATGCAGGTCAGCATCACCGATCTCTTCGACATGACTACTCCATTTGGGCGTGGCGGTTCGCGACGCCGACTAATCGATGGTGATCGCACACGAAGGAAAATTCCAAATCCGTGCGGCCGATCTAACAATAGTGCGTATCGGCCGACCGCCAGGATGCGGACGCCATCACGGCTCGTCAGAAAAATCCGGCGCTCAAATCCAGACCGTAAGTTGCCAGACAGAGCGCCGTACCCAGAACGAGACCGCCAAACAGCGCGATGATCATGAGAGGATGAAGGTCGGAGCGGGTATCGGGAATAGCGCGAATCGAAACGTTTGAAATGGTGTTCATTATAGCAACCTCCAAATGTCAGTACTGAAAATTCAACTGCCCGTTGCCAAAACTCCTTGTGCTGCAGGCATAACTTGAATTTCGAATATGGCTAATGCGAGGTGGGCGCCGAAATAGCGGGCTTTTCGAATGCATCGTCCGCGCAATCGGCTCCGGAAAACTCTTGCCGTGGTCGGCAATGTTAACTGTGGTCGGCGGCTTCCGGACTATCGGCTGCACTCACAGTGACGGCCTTACGCCGCTACTTCCGCGAGCGACACTTAACCGGCACCGACCGGTTCAGCGAGCGACGCCGACCGGTACTATGTTAGCGCGAGACGAAATTTTGTTGACTTGGATGAGGTTACTCTGGTTCGCTTTAAGCGCAGTATTCGCTTTAAACGCAGTATTTGAATTCAAAGGAGTTTGAGATGCGTGGATTTTTTCGCCAGGCGACACTCGTAGCTATTGCTTCGTTAGCGCTGCTTTCGGCGGCGGCGGCAGCCAATAAGAAACCGCAGGTTTCTACAGATAATACGAAGACGCATGTTGCCGCCAAACCCCATCGTGTCGTCATTCAAGTCGATCAGAATGATCCGGCGGTCATGAACCTGGCGCTGAATAACGCCACGAACGTCATCGAGTATTATCGCGCAAAGGGTCAGGACGCGGACGTGGATATCGTCACTTATGGCCCCGGCCTGCACATGCTGCGCGACGATACATCGCCGGTAAAGGATCGCATCAAGGCGCTAAAGGATGCGGCATTTCCCAGCAAGATTCAGTTTTCCGCGTGCAACAACACCAAGGAAGGTATGGAGAAAAAAGAGGGTCACCCGATCAGCGTGCTCTCCGAGGCCGTCATCGTTCCGTCGGGCGTCGTCCGCTTGATGGAGATGCAGGAGAAGGGCTGGAGCTATATTCGGCCGTAAACCGGCCTACGACCGCCCGCGAAATTTCGACTTCGACCCGCGCAGTCTCGACCATGATCCGATTGCTTTGAATCGGATCATGATGTCATCTCTTTGTTTGAGCATGATCTCTTCGGAAAACTGGCCTCCCCTTTTTCCGGATCGCGCTCTACCGCTTCTCCGATGTTATCTTGTTTGCAACCGGCGCCCACTTGCATGCCGCCGCGATTTTTTCCCGGACACCATTCAATCCCGCGAGCTGGAATGTCGCCTCGTGGCTGGGATCCGGCCCATCGAGCACGTTGATTTTCAGTCGCGCGCCGTCCGGGAGCGACTGCAGCAGTCCGACTGGGTCGTCTTTGTAGACCGCGGTCTTTCGATCGGCAGAGGCTGTCCAGGGCAGCCTGACGACAGGCTGATCGTTGATTTGATATTCGACCTGGATTTCGCCAGAGCGCGGCGCGCGCCACGTTCCCTCCGTGCGGACCAGGAATTCGGTGCGTCCTCCCCGGCATCGCATAGCGAGGATGCTCGGCGCATGCTTCACGCTGAACGGCAAGCGAATCGCCGCTGTGATCAAAGGCGCGTAATCCACAGGTGAAGTCGTCTCACTCACGACCCAGTTCGTATCCCCGGGTTTTGCGGGAGCATCAACAGCTCTCGTCGGTATCGCTGGCGCAGCTGCCGCCGGAGGCTTTTTCGGCGAAGCCGCTCCCGAAGGCAGCTCCGACCCGCCAATGGCAGCGGTTTTTTCCGAAGCTGCGGATCCAGCCGACGCTTCCGGCAGAACCTGCCTCAGGCATTCGAGCTGTGCAGTGCGCGCCTTCTGAAGGCAATCCAGGCGCTGAGCCGGATCATTTCCGGGGTTAGCGCAAATCACGTCGGCGCGGCGAGCCGATTGAAAACAAGACTGCAAGCCTGCGGCTGTCTCATTCGCAGATTGGGCGCAAACGGCGGCGCTCACATGGCAGAGCACGATGGCAATGAGCGGCGCCTTCATTACGGTTGCCCACTTTGCTTGGTGGAACTGGTTCGATCCAGCCACTCTTGAGCGGCCTGAAAACGCTCTAGGCCGGGGGCCCGCGTCTTCAGATTGACGTCCTTCCATTTGGCGTCGAAGCCGGGCGACTGTAGCTTGTCGACCCGGCCGTAGAGTTCATCAACAAAACGCGCAACCCGACGATAGCGCGGCGAGCCATGGCGCCAGTTGAACGTTGCAAGAAGCGTCGGAACCGCGATCGTGGCGATGCGCTCGCCTTTGGCGACAAGGTTGGGATAATCGGTTGGCTCGAGGTACGAGGGAAGATAGTAATCCTCGAATTTCGAGCTGTATTCGACAGGCAGGAACTTGAAGCCCTGCTCCCATTTTCCCTTTACGAATGCGTCAACCGGCTTCGACGTCACAAAGACGACGCCGGCAATTTCCCCACGCTTCAATTGCTCCAGCGCTACCGGGTGCGGGATAAAGGCCGGAATAGGCGGCGGCGGTCCCTTGCGTGTTGAAGTTGACTTTCTTGCCGGCCAGATCCGCCAGCGATTTGACCTCCGGCCGAACGAAGATATGCAGTTCGGAGGGAAACAAATTCAGAATGTAAGTAATACGCTGCTGGATTTGCGGGACCTGCGATTTGTACTCTTCAAGCGAGTCGCTGTTGATAATCGCCGCATCAACGCCCTTGAGATAGAGCAGATCATTGACGTTTTCAGTGGGACCGCGGGTTACGATCGGCAGAACCTGCATGTTGCCGCCGTCATTCACGACTCGAGCGATCTCGGTCGCGAAACGGATCGGCGCACCCTCCAAAAGACCACCGGCCAGGCCGATCGTCCAGGCGTTTAGCCGATCCCGAATCGCCTCACTCGAAGTGCTGGATGACTGCTGCGAGTCATGTGTTCGACGGGATTTCGCGATCGTTGAACCGCAAAGCGCAAACGTGACGATCAACAAGACCGCAACTCTAGTTACCCTGGTCCGAGTTGCCCAAGATCTCATTACCCATGTCATCGTAATTCCATTCAATAAAAACTGTACTTGGCGTGGGCGGAAACTGCACCGTGAAGTGAAGCCGCGCTGCGGCAGAGCATTGAGCAATTTCCATTTCCCGTCGAATGCCGGCCATCGGCACGAAACAGAAGCGCCCCGTTCATTTCGCGAAGATCAGTTGTCGGGAGTGGAGCAGACATAACGCCGGCACCGATCATGAAAAAATAAGAATAAACTTTGTGGCAACCTTCAAATGCCAGCACCGACAACGTCAACCGACCGTTGTTAGAAACCGCTGTGCTGCAGGCATAACTTAAATTTAAATTGTGGCTAATACCAGGTAAAAATTTGGTGTGCCATTCTGGCACAGAAAAGGACGGAACTTTGTTCTTTCTCATCTCGCTCCACGTCGCTGCCAGACGTTTGATGCGCGCACGCGAAGACGACGAGGACGTAACTGAATACCGCCATTATGAAAAACGCAGGACGGCTTTCACCGTCCCGCGACATTCATTTGCGGGCATCACGCCGCGCGGACGAGGTCGGCATCGAGATGCCTCAGCCGCGGCATCACCTCGTGCTTCAACAGCGTCAGTGAATGGTGCCAGGCCTCGGGCTTATGCTTGTAGTCAAAGCCGAACACCAGGAGCGTGCCGAAGCCACCGACCTCACGATAGATTTTCTCGATCTTGTCGGTAACCGTCGCAGGCGAGCCGACGATCCAGTTGTGACGGGCGCAATAGTCGACGGTAACGTCCGTGTCCGGCACGTCGGGGGCATGCTTGAGGTAATCCTTGAAGCCGAAGTGGCCGAGCAAAGGTAAGAAATACTCACCCATCATCCGGCCCATCATGTCGCCGGCCGAAAGCTTCCAGGCTTCCTCATCCGTATCGGCGATGAACACCTCGCGCACCAGACGCCAATCGCGGCGGCTCGGCGTACGACCGGTCCGCGCCGCGCCGGCCAACACCGAATCCCAATGGCTTCCGACATAGGCTGGGTTGAGGTTGAGGCTCATCGGAATGAAGCCGCGTTCGCCCGCGAGCTTCAGGGTGTCGGAGCCCTTGCTCAAGCCGGCCACGCCGATCGGCGGATGCGGCGCCTGTTTTGGCTTGAGATGCGGTTTCAGGAAGTCGAACATGGTGTCGGGTTTTGTCACCGTCCAGAACTTGCCCTTGTGGGTGAATGGCGCATCTTCGGTCCACATCCGCAGGATGATTTCCAGCGCCTCGCGGGTCATGTCGCGGTT
>WNGJ01001836.1_pt1 | contig 31935 bp, 19 predicted proteins | sample 5400611 | NCBI WGS metagenome assembly WNGJ01 (sample SAMN13153375, study PRJNA577476) | soil metagenome | isolation source: 40 cm soil or saprolite under Garry oak tree replicate 1 | place: USA:California | collected 2016-06-15
CCGAGCCGTTAGCCGCGCGGATGCGGCCGAAGACGCTGGACCAGTTTCTCGGTCAAGAGCATCTCCTCGGCCCGGGCAAAGCCCTCGGCGATCTGATTCGGCGTGGCGACGTCGGGTCGTGCATCTTCTGGGGCCCGCCCGGCTCCGGCAAAACCACCCTCGCCAGGATCATCGCGAACTACACCGACCGGCACTTCGAACCCTTCTCGGCAGTCACGGAGGGCGTGGCTCGCGTTCGCGAGATCATCAAAGAGGCGGAGGAGCGGCTCAAGTATCAGGGGCAGGGGACGATCCTGTTCTGCGACGAGATCCACCGCTTCAACAAGGCGCAGCAGGACGCATTTCTGCCGTGGGTCGAGAACGGCATCATCACGTTGATCGGGGCGACAACGGAGAACCCGAGCTTCGAGCTGACGGGAGCGCTGCTGTCGCGGTGTCGGGTGTTTGTACTGGAGCCGTTGACGGACGATCACATACGGACGGTGATCGAGAGGGCGCTTGCGGGAAGCGGGAAGGGGGACGAGGGACGGGTACTGAGCGACGACGCGATCGGGCTGCTCGTCACGCATGCGCAGGGTGATGCGCGACGTGCTCTGAACACGCTCGAGGCTGTTCTGAAACACGTTAACGCGTCCCCCGTCCCTCGTCCCGTGTCCCCTGAGGTCATTCGTCAGGTCCTGGAGAAGCCGCTCCCGGTCTATGACAAAGGCGGTGAGCAGCACTTCAACCTGATCTCGGCGTTGCACAAGGCGGTGCGTGGCTCCGATGTCGATGCTGCGCTGTATTGGCTGGCGCGGATGCTGGCGGGCGGCGAGGATCCGCTCTACATCGCGCGGCGGTTGGTGCGCATGGCGGTCGAAGACATCGGGCTGGCCGATCCGCGCGCGCTCACCGTCGCGCTAGCGGCCAAAGACGCCTATCACTTCCTCGGCAGCCCCGAAGGCGAGCTCGCCCTGGCGGAAGCGGCGATCTATCTCGCCTCCGCGCCGAAGTCGAATCGCGCGTATGCCGCGTTCGGCGACGCGCAGGCGGCGGCCCAAGCCCATCCGGCCGAGCCGGTGCCCCTCCACATTCGCAACGCGCCGACGGGACTCATGAAGGAGCTGGGTTACGGCGCGGGATACAAGTACGCGTTCGACTCGGAGGACGCGTATCTACCCCAGGAATATTTGCCGGAGAGTCTGCGCGGCACTGTGTGGTACCAACCGAGTGATCTCGGGTACGAAAAGACCGTCAAGGAGCGGATGGCCTGGTGGGAGAGCGTGAAACGGAAGTCTCGGGAAGCACCGTAACCAGCCGAGTTACGCTTTGCGCTGGCCGTACACTTTGGTGAACGAGAAGCCCAGCTGCCCGCGCCACGCCTTGGCGAGGAACCGGTAGGCGATCCGCACGACCGCCATCGGTCCCGGCAACGGATCGTTCCAGGCGAAGTAGGGGCCAACCGGCCGGCGCATGAGCGACGAGCACAGCCCACCCAGCACGGCGACGATCGAATCGCCGTCGTGCAGCCTGCCGCCCAGCTCCTCGAGCACGGCCAGGAACGGCACGCCGTCGATCTGTGGGGTGCGATCCCGGATTTCCTCGCCGCACATTTGGCGATAGGCGTCGAGCGTGAGGTTGATCCCGCAGCGCGTGCCGAACCAGTGGCACAGTCCCAGGCGCGGGTTGAGCTCGAGGTATTTGAACTTGCCGTCGCGCGCATCGTACTTCACGTCGATGTCGCCAAGGCCCACGTAGCCGACGTGTCTGCCGACCGTGGCCGCGAGCGCGAGCAGCGCGTCGCTCCGCTCACTGCGGGCGCGGCTCGTCGCTCCGAAATGCGCAGGCATCGTGGCCAGTTTACGGAACGTGAATGCACGGACGAGCTCGTGCTTACCGTCGAACAGGCCGATGCATTCCCACAGCGCATCGTCGGGGCCGGGAATCATCTCCTGCGCGATCACGCGGTGGAATAGCTCGGCGCTCGCGCGATAGAACTCTTCCGCATCAGCCTCGCTGCGGATAATGACGTTCCTCCAGCCGATGCCATCCTTGTCCAGGTGCGTACGCGGCTTGATGATGATGGGCAGTCCCAGGCGCCGGACCAACTCCGCTGGCGAGGCCGGCAATTCCTGCGCGGTCTTGGGCAAGGGAACGTGTCCCTCGAGAAATCGCGTGTCCTTGGCTTTGTCGAGCGCGATGTCGAAGGCGGCATCGGGCGGAACGCAGCAGCGGAAGCGCTCCTCGAGGCGCACGCGATGCTTCGCGACGATGTGCGCGAGCAGGTCCGACGTCGGGATGAGGACCGGCCGCGGCTCCTGCTGGATCCCGGACAACACCTCCAGGACGGCCCCTTCGACATCGCCCGTCTTGGGGACGCGAATCTTGTGGCCGAATCGCGAGAAGCGGACGGGCTCCACCGCATCGAGCATGACCACGATGGTCGGCACGCCGCCGGCGTGCAGGCTGCGTACGGCCCCCAGGCCGACAGCGTCAGAGCTGAGAACGACGGCCCAGGGTCGCCTACGCTTCACGTGAGTCACCCCACGCCAGGGACCGGCTCGTTGGCGCGGCCGGCGCGGGCCGGGCGTGACCATTGCGTGAGTGATTCACGACGAACCCTGTGAGTGCGCGGGCCACATACCGTGTGCCGACAACAAAGCGACAGAGCGGGCCGAATGAGTTGGCGGCGGGCGTGCCCACGAAGTGCAGGCCCGGCACCGACGACTCGAATCCGTCGGTCAGATCCGGATACCCATCACCCGTCTTCACGGCCCGCCGCAGATCCGCTGCCAGGAATGGATACCGCGCGATGTCCACCCGATAACCCGTACACAGCAGCACGTGATCGACCAATCGCTCCGACCCGTCACTCAGGCGGAGGCGGAGCTGCGAGCCGGTGGGAGTCGCCGCGGCAACGCTGCAGCCGGTGGTGAGCGGTACGCCGGCGAGGCGTGGCACCAACCAGCCTGCGCCGGCGGGACACACGGCGCGAGCGGTGAGATAATCCTGCAGAACTCTCGGCATGTTGCGAAACATGCGGGGCCACGCGATGAGCCAGCTCATGAAGCGAGGGCCCATGATATCGAGGGGTGGGCGAGCAATCGGACTCAACAGCCGCCGCACCGTGCTCATCAGCGTCGGCTGCGACGGCGTTTGGCCGAGCCAGGTGATCTTGCGAGCGCGCGCGAGCACCTCGACCGCTGCGCCGGCCTCGTGCAGCAGCGCCGCCGATTCGAGCCCACTCTGGCCGGCTCCCACTATCAGCACCCGCTGACGGGCGAATCGGCTGAGATCGGCGTGGTCGAGCGAGTGTGAGACCAGCGCCGCCGGCAGCTCGGCGAAGTGCACCGGGCGCTGGGCGAAGAGCCCGATCCCGGTCGCAACCACCACGCGACGAGCGTGGAATTCCTCGCCGTCGTCCAGGCGGACGCGGAACCCTTGCGCCGCATTTGCCAGCTGCGTCACACGGCGTCGGTCCACATCGGGGACCGCCCGCTGTTGGAACCAGAGCCCATAGCGAATGAAATCGGCGATCGGCACGGGCTTGGCGTCGGGGAGGTGATGGAGGGATCGATACCGATCGAGCCGGAGGCGACCGTCGGGATCGCCGAGACTCGACGCGCCTGGGCCCGAGCGCAGGAACATCCCCCGCGGCATGTGCTTGGTCCAAAACTCCATCGGCTCGCCGAAGATCCGTGTTTCCACATTCCGGGCGCGGAGGTGGGCGGCCGCCGCCAATCCGTACGGACCTGCGCCGATGATCGCTACCTGACAGGATGAATCGCCGTCTCGCATAGTGGTTAGTGGCAGTTGCCGGACCCGTGGTCGGTGAAGGTGTACCCGGGCGCCGGGATGAAATCCCAGATGTAGCTGTCGGGGCCGAGCGTCAGCTTCAAGACGCCGTAGGCGTCGGATACCGCTTCCGTATTGGGTGCGATCGATAACGGCATGGCCGTCGCGTAACCGCCGGTGCCCACGTTGAACTCACGGATGCCGCGAGCGGGATCCGGATTCGCGCCGGGGTCCTGCGGCGCGAAGCGCTCGTAGTCGTACTGCTGCCCGTTGAGGACGATATCGGCACCGGCAGCGTAGAGGTCGTTCCAAATCGGCAGGACGCCCGAAGCGCTGTGCCAGCTCGGATCGTCCGACGAAAAGAACAGCGGATAGTGGAACATGGCGATGACGCATGCCTTCGGGTTTGCCGCCAGGTCCGCCTTCAGCCACTGCTCTTGGACTGACCCGGCGCCGCTGTTCACGGAGGCGGTGTTGTTGAGCACGATGACGTGCCAGTAGGGTCCCAGATCGAAGCTGTAGTACCCCTTGCCGGTATCACCCGCGGCGGCGCCGAAGTAGGTGAAATATCCGTTCGCTCCGGCCACGTCGTACTCGTGGTTCCCGATGACCGGGTGCGTGCGGACCTTGGCGCGGCCCCACGTGGGACCGTAGCAATTGGTGTAATTCGTCAAGCTGCCGCTGGGGTTCACATTGTCGCCCAGCACGAACACGCTTCCCGCCAGGGTGTCGATGATCTCGGCTGTGGCTTCGTCTTCGCCGCTGCCACACGACGAAATGTTCGACGCCCCGGAGAAGACAACCACCGAGCTCGGATCGAGCACCTTGACGTGGAACGGACTGCTTCCCGTCGCGCCGTACGTATCACTCACGCTGACCGTGGCGGTGTACTGGCCGGGAGCGCCGTACACATGGTCGCCCGCGATGGGCGCGCCCTGGCTGTCGGTGCTCCCTCCATCCGTCGTGCCGTCGCCCCAGGTAATCGTGTACGACCAGGGATTGTCGTTGGGGCCGGGATCGCTGAACGTCGCCTGCAAGTGCAACGCCGTCCCACCGACCACCGCTTGATCCGGCCCCGCGTTCACCGCCGGCGGCAAATTGCCGATCGTGACGCTGGTGGACGCGGGCGCGCTCGTCGCGCCCTTGGCATCCGTCACCGCGAGGGTCACCGTGTACGTGCCGACGGGGTACGTGCGCGTGACCGTGGCGGTGGTCGCCGTCGTCCCGTCACCCAGGTCCCACGCGTAGGTTAACGGCGTGTTGTTGTCGGGGTCGCGGGACTGCCTGCCATCCAGCGTGACGGCCCCTTCGGAGTTGTACGGACCGCCCGGGACGGCGACCGGCGGCTGATTCTGGTGCGGCGTGCTGGAGCGGCAGAGGGCGCTCCCCTGGTCGGTGAACGTTCCGCCGGCGACCGGTATGAACTGCCAGTCGTAGCTCGTGGGCCACAGCGTCATCTTGATGACGCCGTAGTTCACGTCGCTCCGCACCTCGCTGTTCGCGATCGGGGCGCCGGGCCAGTTGTACAACGAGTTGCCGCCGGTGCCTACGACGAACTCGCGGATGCCGCGCGCCGTGTCCAGCACGCCGGTGGGCGTCTGGGGGGCGAACCGCTCATAGTCGTGGTCGTGCCCATTGATGACGACGTCCGCGTAGTTGTCGTACAAGGCCTGCCAGATCGGTTGCGTCGCCACGGTGCTGCCGTTCCCGCCCGAGCTGAACCGCGGGTGATGCCAGTAGGCGAGCGTACAGGTCGCCGGGTGCGCCGCAAGATCGGCGCGCAGCCATTGCTCCTGCGGTGAACCCGCGCTCATGTTGAGGCTCGAGTTGATCACGATGATGTGCCACGCACCAAGCTCGTAGCTGTAATAACCGACCCCGGAATCGCCGGCGGCCGCGCCCCAGTACGCGTAGTAGCCCGGCGCGCCGGCCGCCGACCCGTGGTTGTACTCGTGGTTGCCGGTCGATGGGCGCGTGCGCGCCTTGTGCCGGCCCCAGGACGGATCAAAGCAGTTCATGTAATCCGCCAGCGACCCGTCGGGGTAGGCGCCGTCACCGAACGTGGCGACCTGGCCGACGATCCCATCGAGCACTCTGGCGGTTCCTTCCTGGCTGGCGCGCGAGCAGTCGGCGATGTCGCCGGCGCCTGCCAGCACCGGGGGCCCAGTGGCCGCCTGCACCGTCACGACTGCGCTGCCGCTCTTTCCCTGGCTCGTCGCGGTGATCGTGGCCGTACCCGGCGCGAGCCCGGCGACAGATCCACGGGCGCTGACATTGGCCACGCCGGGGGCGTCACTCGCCCATGTCACGGCGGCGCCCTCGATCGGATTGCCGTTGGCGTCCTGGACCGTCGCGGTGAGCTGCACCGTGCTGTACGCCTGGAGCGTGGCCGTTGACGGGGTCACGTCAACGGATGCGACCGGAACGGTCGTCACGGTGATGGCGGCCGTGCCGCTCTTGCTCTCACTCGTGGCGGTGATGGTGATGGGGCCGCCGCTCACTTTTCCCGTCACGAGCCCGCTGCCGTTGACCGGCGCGATCGTCGAGTCGCTCGATGCCCATGTGACCGTGCGATTCGTGAGCGTGTTGCCCGAGGCGTCCTTGACCGTCGCGCTCAGCTGCACCGTCGCGCCGACCGTCACGTTCGCCGACGCGGGGCTGACACTCACCGCGGCCACCGGCACGCGAGTGTGGCAGGCGGTCGTCCCCGTGTCGCTGAACGTCTGCCCGGCAACCGGCACGAATTGCCATGAGTACGACGCGGTGTCGAGCACGAATTTCAGCACGCCGTAGGTCGTGCCGTTGCGCACCTGGCTGTTGGGGCGAGCGCCGCCCGGGTTCTGCAGATTCAGGCCGCCGGTGCCGACGATGAACTCGCGGATGCCGAGGGGATCCGCGCCGGCGGTCGGCGATTGCGGGGCGAACCGTTCGTAGACCGTGTAGGTCGCGTTTACCACGACGTCGGCGTTGTACGCGTAGAGTGCGTCCCACAGCGGCCTGACGGCCGCCAGGTTGTTTGTGCCGGTCGAGCTGAACCGGGGGCGATGCCAGTAGGCGAGCGTGCACTTCTTCGTGTTCGCCGCCAGTTGGGCGCGCAGCCACTGCTCCTGGGGAGAGCCAGCGGTCATGGGGATTTGGTCGTTCAGCACCATGATGCGCCACGCGCCAAGGTCGTAGCTGTAGTAGTACTTCCCGACGTCTCCACCGGCCGCGCCGAAGTACTGGTTGAAGCCGGCCGCGTTCGCTGTCTTGTATTCGTTGTTGCCCACCGCGGGCCGGGTGCGCGCCTTGTTTCGGCCCCACGACGGCCCGTAGCAGGTATTGAAGTTCGTGAGCGACGCGCTCCCGTTGACGTTGTCGCCAGCGGTAAACACCGTCGCGCCCGGGTAGTTATCGAGCAGCAGCCCGGTCGCCTCGTCGTTGGTGCGGTCACACCGTGCGATGTCGCCGGCGCCGATGAGCAGTGCCGCAGATCCTGGCGTGACGTCCGCAGTGATGGGGGGAGGGGCTGGGGAAGCTGGGCGCGCGATCGGCGAGGACGTAAAGGTTGGTGCAGCGTTCTCGTTGCACGTCGTGAGCAGCAGCAGGGCAACAGCCCGAGCAGCATAGCCGACGCGCTGAGATCGCGATCTCATGTTCCGTCCAGGATGATGAGGCCGCGGCCTCTTGGGGCAAGGCGAGTGCCGCAGACGCACCCACTGTAGCGCGTTGACCCGCCGTCACTTGCGAACGTGCGACGGGCGTCCTGGGCGAGCTATCTGTTCCGGACCACGGTCAAGACTGGCACGTCTTTGACACATATTGGCACGGCGCCGCTCGGCCCGTTACTGCCGCGTGCTCGTGACGACGAAGACCCCGAAGTCCGGTCCAGTCTGCGGGGGCGGCGTGGGCGAGCCCCCGATAGGCGCGACGGGGGTCACGCCCGCCATCGGCACGTCGACAGGGCCGCCCGCGTACGTGCCACTCAACACCGGCGCTCCGAAGAAGTCCTGCACGTTACGGACGTCGTAGCGGTCCCCCACCCGCACGATCCCGCTCAGATCCACCGGCACGGTGGCCTGACGAGTCCAGTTATAAATGATCACGTTCGCCCGCCCGGCCTCGTAGCGGTTGGGTCGCAGGAACACCTTCGGCTCAGCCGGATCGCTGGTCACCGCCCGGTCGGTCGCGCCCAGCCCGCTCACCTGCTGCCAGCCGGCAAAACCGTAGTCGGTGTTGATGTAGCCCCACGCCTCCGCGCTCGGGTCGCGGTAGTACCGGTTATTGGCCAGCTGGTACCCCGTGGAGTCCCGCAGCCAGATCATGTCGCTGACCGAGCCGAAGAGCGAGTTGTCCGTCAGCGTGAGCGACTGCCACCGGCCCACATCGATCAGCAGCTCGCCTCCCACCGCGTAGTTGTTCTTTACCGTGAGATCCTGGCCGACCGTTGGGCCGAGGCCGATCAACAGGTTGTGCACGCCGACGTTGGGCGAGAAGTACGTCATGTTGTCGACGAGCGTGCCGTTCCGCACTGGCTCGCTGCCGCCGAACAGAATGTTCGCGTTCGGGGTGTGCACCGGGTCGGCACTCACCGACCCGTTGTTGAACGACACGTTCCCCTCGGCGTGGATGTTGGTGAGGCCGTCCGCCCCCGCGATCGTGAAGATGTGGATGCCGTAGCCGAACTGGTTGAAGAGGATGTTGTCGCGCAACGAGACCGGGCCGGACGTGCTCTTCGCATAGATACCGTGTCCGTTGCCGAACGCCGAATCCTGCCAGCCGTTGTTGTAGGCGAGGCTACCGTAGATCTCGATGTCCACCGGTTCCGAGAAGGTATAGAACCCGATCCCGCCGTCATGCACGGTCACGTTGATGAATTTCACGTGCGACGCGTTGACGACGACCAGGTTCGGACGCGTGTTCCTGGATCGATTCGGGTCGGAGTCCATGACCTCGAAGCCCCAGAAGGTCGAGTAGTTGCCGGACGCGGTGAGGAAATCGCCGCGGTTCGTGGGGGAAGTCGCTCCGCTCGCGTCGAGGATGGCCCGCTCTCCCGGGTACTGCCGCACCACGACGGGAGCGGCCGCCGTGCCGGCGAGCGTGCTGGTGAGCGGAGTGGCGCTCGTGTAGATGCCACCGCGCAGCCAGACCGTGTCGCCGGGCTGGACGCTCCCGTTTCCCCCGTGCAATGCGGTTCGGAGGTCCCACGGTCGGCCGGAGCCGTCTCCGGTGCTCGACCCCGCCGGCGCGGCGAACCATCCCAGCACAGCGACAGCGGCGGGGCCGGCGGTACCGCCATAGCTCGCCACGACGGTGGTCCGCCCAGGGCGGATCGCCGTGACGCGCGCTGTCTGGGTACCGGTGCTCACCACACTGGCGGCGCGGGGGCTCAGCGCGCCCCACACCACCTGTCCCGGCACGGGAGTGCCGTTGGCGTCGAGAATCATGGCCGTCAGCCTGAGGGTATCTCCGATCAGCAGCGAGTCGGCGGCCGGTGTGACGATCACGGCAAAGCTTCCCAATGTCACCTCGATCGGCACGTCGCCAGTGAGCGGCGTCAGCACGATCGCGATCGTCGGATTTGTGCCGGGTTGCAGGCTGACGGTGACGGAGCCGCTGTGCGTTTCGACGCCACCGGCATCGTAGGCCCGGATCGCGATGGTACGATTGGAGCCCGCCGGGAGGGCGATCGTGCCCGACGCGACGCCGCCCACAACGGGGATATTGAAAATCAAAGCCGTCGGAATGTCCGGCGCGGTGACTTCTGCCACCAACGTCGCGACTGACGCAGCGGACACGTCGGCTCTGAGTAGCAGGCGGGCCTCGGGAGGCCGGCGCCCACCGTCCGTGGGTTCGCTCAAGCAGGACGCGAGCCCGAGTGTGGATACCAGGGCGAGCCCCAGCCAGAGTCGTCTGGTACGGAGCACGCGCTCGTGATTACGGGCTGACAGCGACAGTCGCGGTCCCAGTCGCCCCGTGGAACGTCGCCGCAATCTTCGTAGAGCCTACGCCCGCCCCGGTGACGAGTCCGGTAGCATCCACGGTGGCGATGCCGGGGTTTTGGGTGGCCCAGCTGACGGTTCCGGTGGTCGGCGCCCCATTCCAGTCAGTGATCGCGACGACGAGCTGTACGGTCCCGCTGATCGTCACGGTGGGCGAGGACGGCGTCACAGTAATGGTGAAGCTTCCCAAGGTCACCACGATCGCCTGGTCACCCGTCAGCGGCTGCAGAGTAATCGCGACGGTCGCGTTGGCCCCGGGCTGAATGTTGAGCGTCGCCGAGCCGCTGTTGGTCAGGATGCCCCCGGCGTCGTAGGCCCGCAGGGTGACGGTGCGATTGGAGCCCGCCGGGATGGTGATCGTGCCCGACGCGACGCCGGCTACAATGGGGATATTGAACACGATGGCAGTTGGAATGTCCGGTGCGGTGACTTCGGCGACCAAGGTCGCGACGGCCGTGGCGGAGACATCGGCACGCACAATGAGGGTGCCGTGGCCGGGACCCGGGTCAACCGAGTCGCCGCAGGCACCGAGGACCAAGACCGACGCGAGCACGAATGACGGGATTCTGAGCCGTGAGCCAGACATCGAGAACGCCTCCTCAAAGATGACATCTTCGATGTCATGTTCTGTGCCCACGCGAGGTGACCTCGAGGCCTCCGGGCTGATGCGTAACGCGTTTAGCAACAACATGTTCCTTAGATTCGTGTGGCGCACTGTTGCCCCAAAGGAACGACGTGACAGCCGTTCGCCACACATTCGCGTCAGGTCTGTTTCAAAAGAACCGTCATAACTCTGCATGTGGCGCCACACGTACAGCTAACCAGCGGCGCCGTGCCGTAAGTCACTTACCGCCCGAAGAATTGTTTGCATACTACCGTGTGGTTGATTGACAGGCAGCAAAGCTGCTCAGAGCAAAACCGCCGAAAGGCGGTGACGCAGAGCTAGGGGACTTCGGCGACCAGGGGGTCGCCATGTCAGCCCGGCCGCCAGCGACTCGAGACCTCATCGAGTTACCTGGCGGCCTTTTCCATTTTACGGCAGGATCGCACCCCCCTCCAAGGGGAGCGCGACAAAGGCAAACCCGGCGAAAGCCGGGGACGCAAAGCCACGAGGCTACCGCACGCCGTTCGCGTGCCACGCCAGTCGAGCCGCCGAAGCTCATCGAGGAGGTATGCTTTCTCGCGCGCTCGCCATCACCGCAGTTGTCGCGTGTGAGCTGCTCACGGCCTGTGACATCCAGCGCCGCCCCACGGGCCCGGGCGGGACCCGGGTCGACGCCGTGGTCGTCGTGCCCGCCACGGTCGTGCTTGATCCCCTGCAGGCCTTCCAATTCCGTGCCTTCGGACTGAATGCCGCGGGCGACAGCGTGGCGGCGAGCGTGACGTGGTCCGCGTCCGCCGGTACGATCACTGCGGGCGCGCTCTTTACCGCGGATTCCTCTGACAACGATGCCGTAGTCACCGCGACCCTGACCGGGGCCCCGGCGATCAGCGCGACGGCGAGTGTCCGCAAGCGCCGGATCGTGACGATCGTCCTGACGCCGGCCAGCGTGACGCTTCTGGCGGGGGGCGTACAGCAGTTCACCGCCCGGGGTGTCATGAACACCGGCGACACCGTGGCCGTCTCGGCCAACTACAGCGCCACGGGTGGGGCCGTCACTTCGGGGGGCCTCTACACGGCAGCGTCTACGGCGGGGAGTTACCGCGTGATCGCCGCCCGGCCCAATCGGTCGCTGGCCGATACCGCCGCCGTCACGATCACGAGCATTCCGGTCGCGGCGGTTGCCGTGAGTCCGACCTCGGCGAGCGTGCCGGTGGGGCAGACGGTACAGCTGACGGCGACGCCCCAGGACGCGAATGGCAATCCATTGACGGGGCGCGTGGTGACGTGGGTGAGCGACGCGACCGGCGTAGCGACGGTCAACGGCAGTGGACTGGTCACGGGTGTGGCGGCGGGCTCCTCGGCGACGCTCACGGCGACGAGCGAGGGCAAGAACGGGACGGCCATGGTGACGGTCACGGCGGTCTCGGCGCCGGTAGCGTCCGTGGCGGTGAACCCCGCCTCAGCGAGCGTGCCGGTGGGGCAGACCGTCCAGCTGACCGCGACGCCGGAGGATGCGAATGGCTCCGCGCTGATCGGGCGCGTCGTGACGTGGGCGAGCAGCGTGCCCGGCGTCGCGACCGTGTCAGCGAGCGGTCTGGTGACGGCCGTCGCCGCAGGCACGGCGACGTTGACCGCAACGAGCGAAGGGCAGAGCGGGACGGCGACGGTTACGACCACCGCTGTCCCGGTGGCATTGGTCACCGTGACCCCGGCGGCGGCCAGCCTCTTCGTCGGTAAGACCGCGCAGCTCGCAGCTACGACGAAGGACTCGGCCGGCAACGTGTTGACTGGGCGGGTGATCACTTGGGCGGTCAGCAATACGACGGTCGCGACCGTGAGCGCCACTGGATTGGTCACGGCGAGGGCGGCGGGCTCGGCGACGATCACCGCGACGAGCGAAGGGAAGAACGGGACGGCGACGGTTACGGTCGCAAACGTGCCCGTTGCCTCGGTCACGATCAGTCCGGCCTCGGCGAGCGTGTTGGTGGGCGGCACCGCGCAGCTGGCGGCGACGACGAAGGACTCGGCCGGCAACGTACTGACCGGGCGCACGATCACCTGGGCGAGCGGCAACCTGGCACTCGCGACGGTGAGCGGCACCGGGCTCGTCACCGGCCTGGCAGCGGGCGCGCCGACGATTACGGCGACGAGCGAGGGGAAGACCGGCACCGCGACCGTCACGGTCACGGTTTCGTCGGGCAGCCACGCGGGCTGGTACGCGGCGCCCGCAGGCTCGCCCGGCGGGGATGGAAGCAGCAACCGACCGTGGGACTTGCAGACCGCCATGAACGGCGGTAACGGGCGGGTTCAGCCGGGCGATACGATTTGGTTGCGCGGCGGCACCTATGGCACCGGTGCCATCAACACCACCCTGACGGGCACGGCGTCGGCCCCGATCGTTGTTCGCCAGTATCCTGGGGAGCGCGCGATTCTCGACGCGAACGGGGGCACCTCCGGCACGACCCGCGGCGACTTCTTCATCGTCAGCGGCAACTACTCGGTGTTCTGGGGCTTCGAGGTCATGGATTCCGACCTGAACCGCACCTCCACGTCGCGCCCCAACCTGGTGATCGCCAACGCCTCGCACCTCAAGTTCATCAACTTGATCGTGCACGACGGCGGCATCGGGTTCTACACCTACCCCGAGCAGAGCGACATCGAGATCTACGGCTGCGTTATCTACTACAACGGGTGGCAGCAGCCCGATTTCGGCAACGGGCACGGGATCTACAGCAAGAGCACGGCCGGGCCGGTGTACCTGCGGGACAACATCGTCTTTGACCAGTTCGGCTACGGCATCCACGTGTATGCCAACGCCGGCAGCGGGGGCGTCAACAACATCCACGTGGAGGGGAACGTCTCGTTCAACAACGGGTCGATCGACACCGATCCAAACTCCCCGAGCGCCAACCTTCTGTACGGTGGTGGCGATCCGGCGACCGGCGGCAGCATCGTGGACAACATGACGTACTTTTCGCCGAACGTCGGGCAGCACAACCTCATGATCGGTTACAGCGGAACGGCCAACATCTCGCTCACGGCGCAGAACAACTATGCCGTGGGTGGCCAGACCGTGTTCGAGGTCGGCTACTGGCAGGCGTTGACGATGTCGGGCAACTCAGCGTTCGGGGCGGCGAGTGATCCGGTGAACCTCCGCAGTGCCGCGACGGGCGGTTTCCAGCTGAGCAACAACCGCTACTACCGTGATCCGACGTTGCGCGCGTGGCTCTACAGCGGGACGAGCTACACATTCGGCGGCTGGCAGCAGGCAGCTGGCGTGGGCGCGACCGATCAGGCGCAAGCCGCCACCCCGACGCAACCGCAGGTGTTTGTGCGGCCGAGCCGCTATGAGGTAGGACGCGGCAACGTCATCATCTACAACTGGGGCCGCCAAGCGTCGGTGGCGGTGGACTTGTCCGGCGTACTCCAGGTGGGCTCCCGGTACGAGATCCGTAACGTGGAGAACTTCTTCGCCGCGCCGGTGGCGAGCGGTACCTACGGCGGCGGGAGCGTCAGCATCCCGACGAGCGGCGTAACGCCGGCGCAGGTCGTCGGTGGCTCGCCGACGGCGCCGCCGCGGACCGGCCCGGATTTCGACGTCTTTGTCGTGGTCACCGTGTCGCCGTAAAGAACCGGGCAAGCCTCGGCCGGACAACGAATAACGCCGAGAGGTCTGCCCAGCCGCCGGGGGCAAACGGTGGACGCCACCGCAAGGCGGCCATATTTTAGCGGCATGCCGAACCAGGCACGACGGAGCGCAAGCGGAGGGTCGGTGCACTCGAACGTGTTGCGAGGCTGCATGATCGCTCTGCTCGTTCCCGCCGCGGCGGGATGCCAGCAGGCGGTGGGACCGCGCGAGCTTCCTCCCGGAACGCGCGTGGGCTATTACGTCACGACCAATGGCATGAGCAGCGGGAACGGGACCTCGGCCAAGCCTTGGGATCTCCAGACCGCGCTCAGCGGCGGCAACGGCAGGGTCCAGCCAGGCGACACGATCTGGCTGCGGGACGGGACGTACCGGGGTGCGTTTCACAGCGAGCTGACGGGCACGGCCTCGGCCCCGATCGTTGTTCGCCAGTATCCTGGGGAGCGCGCGATTCTCGACGCGAACGGGGGCACCTCCGGCACGAGCCGCGGCGACTTCTTCATCGTCAGCGGCAACTACTCGGTGTTCTGGGGCTTCGAGGTCATGGATTCCGACCCGAACCGCACCTCCACGACACGACCCAACCTGATGATCGCCAACGGGTCGCACCAGAAGTTCATCAACCTGATCGTACACGACGGCGGCATCGGGTTCTACACCTACCCCGAGCAGACGGACATCGAGATCTACGGTTGTCTGATTTACAACAACGGGTGGCAGCAACCCGACTTCGGCAACGGGCACGGGATCTACAGCAAGAGCACGGCCGGGCCGGTGTACCTGCGCGACAACATCGTCTTTAACCAGTTCGGCTACGGCATCCACGTGTACGCCAACGCCGGCAGCGGGGGCGTCAACAACATCCATGTGGAGGGGAACGTCTCGTTCAACAACGGGTCGATCGACACGGATCCGGTGAACTCGCCGAGCGCGAACATTCTGTACGGGGGCGGCGATCCGGCGACCGGCGGCAGCGTCGTGAACAACATGACGTTCTTCTCGCCCAACGTCGGGGAGCAGAACCTGGCGCTCGGCTATAGCGGGACCGCGAACGTGGACCTCACGGTGCAGAACAACTACGCCGTGGGTGGCCAGGCGGTGTTCGTGATGGGGTACTGGCAGACCGTGGCGATGTCGGACAACTCGGCGTTCGGGGCGGCGAGCGATCCGGTGAATCTCCGCAGTGGGTCGACGGCCGGGTTCCAGTTGAGCAACAACCGCTACTACCGCGATCCGGCGGCGCACGCGTGGCTGTATGGGGGGACGAGCTACACCTTCAGTGGCTGGCAGCAGGCAGCTGGCGTGGGCGCCACCGACCAGGCGCAGGCCGCCACCCCGACGCAACCGCAGGTGTTCATCCGGTCGAATCAATACGAACCGGGTCGGGCGAATGTCGTAATCTACAACTGGTCTCGGCAGTCGTCCGTACCGGTCGACCTGTCGGGCGTGCTCAGCAACGGAGACCGGTTCGAGATTCGGAACGTCCAGACTTTTCGAAGCGCCCCCGTGAGCAGCGGCACTTACAGCAGCGGGAGCGTGAGCTTCCCCATGTCCGGCGTGACGGCCGTCAGGCCTATCGGCGGATCGCGCACGGCGCCGCCGCGCACGGGCCCGGACTTCGACGTTTTCATCGTGCAGCGTCAGCCATAAGCCGGAAGCCTCGGATCCCCACGTTGCGCTGGTAGGTCTCCGGGATGGCTTCGGGGCGCGGCTCGTCCCGCAGCAGCTCCAGCCTGCCGTACCGCGCGGTGACGAACCAACGAGCGACTTCCTCGTAGGTGTGCCGGTGGGCGAAGGGTGGGGTGAGACGGTCCCGCGCCGCGTGGAGCGCCTCGTTCCACGAGTACGTCGCGGTCTCTTGACGCCCTCGTTTCCAACGCCGGTACACGTTTTGGTAGAACATATACAGCGGCGTAGTCGGCAAGAGCACTGCGGTTTGCAGCGGGGCGGGAAGGTGCGACACCAGCGGACGAATTACGCGCTCCACCGCCATCAAGGCGCGCCGCAGGGGCGTGGATCGTTCCTCTTCCTTAGAGTACAGCCAGACGTAAAGCATCCCCTTCTGAGGCTTCGCCAAGGGCGCGATCCCACTGAAGGCGGCGGGCGTGGAGTAGGTGTGATGCAGAACGCCGTGGCTGTATACCACGTCGAACGTGTCAGCCCGGAACGGCGGCGCGAACACCGATGCCTGGACGATGTGCAGCCGTGGGTTGGCGCCGAAGTAGTAACGGGCCTGATCGACCGCATAGGCCAGATCCATCCCGACGAGCTCGCAGTCCTCGGTGCGAGATAACGCATCGGCCGTTCCCCCGATCCCGATCCCCACCTCCAACACGACGCGATGCTTCAGGGCATGCTTCTCGACCCCGAGCTCGAACCGCTTCCGCTGCAACATGACTTCCGGTGTCGTGTCCCAGTAGCTCGTGCCGTTCCATTTGTAACTCGTCCACTCAGTCGAGAAGCTTCGCAACACCCCCGCCTCTCCCGGCGGCGGGCTCTCGGTGGGGAGGACGAAGCCCTGCAGGCACTCGCTGATCCAGCCCGCATGTTCGGCCGCGTGCACGCGCGCCACTTGCGTGGGATAAGTGAGCATGCGCGGAATGCCGTTGTAGATCGGGTAATAGAGGCGGCATGGCGGACAGACCAGCGCGCCGGTGACGACGTCGACGTCGATGTCGTCGCTTGGCTCGACCGGCGCGACCGCCTCGAGCACGGTTCTGTCGGAGGGCGCCACGGGCGTGGGCTGCGCCGCAGCCGCGCGGAGTTCCAGTCTGCCCCGACAGAGAGGGCAAACGAGCCAGCGAAGTAAACGTTGCCGCATCAGAGCACCTCTGGGGCGAGCGGTGTCACTGCAAGTCGAACGCGCGCATCCACATCTCCAAGGCGAGGATCCGAAACAGACCGAGGTAGGCCTCCTCAGAGGCCCCGGCGGCCTCGGGCGAGGCATACCAGCGGCGCAGCGCCGCGACGTCGACGTACCGCTCGCAGCGCAGTGAATCCTCGATCAGCGTCGTCACCTGCGGCCGGAGGTCGTGTGCCAGCCAGCGCCGGTCGGGCGCCGCGAAGCCGAGTTTGCTCGTGCGTTGCCGCACGACATCGGGGAGAACCCCTCGCATCGCCTCGCGGATCGCGTATTTGCTCCAGCCGCGGTGCACCTTCAAGTGGTCGGGCAGCGAGATCCCGTACTCGACCAGTCGGTGATCGAGCAGCGGGACGCGTGCTTCCAGGGAGTGCGCCATGGATGAGCGATCCTCCATCCGGAGGAGCAACGGCAGCGTGTCCACGAGGATGTCGTCCACCTGGATGCGTTGCATCACCGTGGCTCCCGAGGGGGCGGAGGCGCCGGCTCTGGCGTAGCGCCACCAACGCGTCGCCGGCGTACTCTCGCCCGCCAGCGCGCGGTCCCAGTCTGCCCGGAGCACTCCCTCGAGCAGCGAGTCAACACCGAGGAGCCGCCGCAGCGGCGTCGGCAGGTAGCGATACCCGCGGCGGAGATTGAGCACGTAGTACAGATCGCCCTGACCGAGCATCGCCCCCGCCTCGCGCGCGAACGACACGAGCCGCCCGGAGCGGAGCAGGGACGCGAGATAGGCATAGCGAAACTTCGCGTAGCCACCGAAGACTTCGTCGCCGCCCTGCCCATCGAGCAGCACTTTGACGCCCGCGTCGCGCGCTGTGCGCATGACGGACCATTGCGCGTAGTAGCTCAATGAGGCAAACGGCATGTCCTGGTGCCACGCCATGCGTGGGAACGTCTCCCAGAAGTCCTCGGCCGACGGAAACACGAGGTGGGACTCGGCGCCGGCGGCGCGCGCGACCGTGCCGGCGTACGCCCGCTCATCGAGCTCCGGGTACTTCCAGCACGAGGTGAACGTGAGGAAGCGGTCCCCCAAAGCCGTCGCCTGATCGGGCTGCTCGCGCCAGATCTTGCCGATCAGAGATACGACCGTCGACGAGTCGATGCCCCCACTGAGACAGCTGCCCGCGCGGACGTCACTGACGAGGTGGGATTGCATTGTGCTCGTCAGCAGGGTCCGCAGCCCGTCGAGACGCGCGCTATCGCGGACGCCGTTGGCGTGCTCCGGCGTGAGCTGCCAGTAGCCGCGGACATCCATGTGGCCGGTGGCGGCGTGCACCGTGAGGCAGTGCCCGGGAGGAAGCGCTTTCACCGCCCCGAGCAGTGTCCGCTCGCCGTAGTCGCAGTTGGCATGGATGAGGAAGCCGATCACGGCGTCGTCGTCTGGGGCAGCGTCGAGGTCCGGGCACACCAGCAGGGCCTTCATCTCGGACGCGAACGCGAAGGTCCCTCCTGGCGTCGCGTAGTAGAACGGCTTGATGCCCAGGCGATCGCGCGCGGCAAACAGGCGACCGCGGGTGCCGTCCCAGATGGCGAAGGCATACATCCCCTGGAGCCGTGCGAGGCAGTCCTCGCCCCATTGCCGATAGGCCTGCAGCAGCACCTCGGTGTCGGTGCGCGTGCCGAACGAGTAGCCGCGGGTCTCGAGCTCGCTGCGCAGCTCGCGGTGGTTGTAGATCTCACCATTGAACACGATCCAACATTTTCCATCGCCCACCGACATCGGCTGAAGGCCGCGGTCGGAGAGATCGAGGATCGCGAGACGGCGGTGGCCGAGCGCCAGGTGCACGGGGGCGCGGCCGTCCCACTGCCGGGTATGCGGCACCAGCTTGTGTGCGAACCCGCCCTCGCCCTTCCAGCCGAGCAGGAAGCCCTCGCCGTCCGGCCCGCGGTGGGCCTGCCGGTCGGTCATGCGCTGTAAGACCGCGGGGTCGAGGGGAGCCCCTTCGAGGCTCAGGAGGCCGGCGATGCCGCACATGGCTAGGTCGCCTCGTCCGCCGGCCGGCCCCAGCCGAACATCCGGATGCGCGCGATGCGCCCGCGCAGCGACTGCTGCCACCGGTAGCCGCGCTCCGCAAAGTCGCGCGCCCGGACGAGCCAGCGGTAGCGGCTGCGCACCCAGCGGTACTTCGTGGCGTCGAGCTCGGCCCCGAACTTGGTCTTGAAGTCCCCGAGGCCCATAAAGTCGCAGGTCTCACAGCCCGCAGCCATCGCCCGCGTCATCACCGTCCAGGTGAGGAGCTCGGTAGGCCGGAACCAGCGGTGCGCGGTGCGGTGGGCCCACGACCACAGCAGCAGCTCCCGGCCGTCGAGCGTGAACAGCCCAGTGGCGATGTTCGCACCGTCCGGGAGGTAGACGGAAATCGCGAGCAGCTTGCCGGCCGCGCGCATGTGGCGAAAGAACTCGAGTGCGCGCTCTCTTCCGAACGACACGGTGTTGCCGCCGCGCACAAACACTTCGTGCAGCTGCGCGTAGTGCTCGGCCACGAACGCTTCGTCGTCCTCGAACCGGGCCACGAGCCCGAGCTTCGCCGCGCGACGAATGTTGCGCCGCGCACTCTCCTTGAGCGCCTTCATCATCCGGGCTTCGTCGCCAGGGTAAAGCCGGGCGCGGTAGGTGGGCTCCATGGCGCCGCGAAATCCGAGGGCCTGCATCGCGCGGGCGTCGAGATTGCCGCTCATGAGCTCGACGTGGTGGACGCGGTGGCGGCGCTCGAGGAATGGCACCAGCGCGCCGACCAGGTCGTCGGTCGACACGTGCGCCGGATCGAACACCGGGCCCATGGCGGGTGTCTGCCAGCCGGGCAGGGGGGAGCCGTACAGCCGCAGCGGGCCGATCCGAACGAGCAAGCCGGGGATCGCGCCGACGATCTCGCCGCCGCGCTGAAACACCAGGTAGAGCGGCCTGCCGCAGCCGCTCGCGACCAGCCACTCGATCCACGCCCGCGTATGGACGATGCGGCTGTTGGGGAAGCGGGCGACCAGCTGGTCCCAATCGCGCCGCTCGAAGGCCGTGGCCGGCCGAACAATCAGCATGGCGGCCTCCGGCACGTCGCCTCGACGACGTAGCCGCGCCGCGCCGTTTGGATCTGCGTCGCGCCCAGCGCCGCGAGCGTGCGCCGAATCTGGCCGGGGGTGCGCATGCGCTTGTAGCGATCGGTCAGCGCATCGTAGGTGTCCAGCCGGCACCAGTCCTTGTGTTGCTCCCGGGTCAGCTCGGGATAGACGTGGCAGTTGGCGAGGCAGGGAGAGACGCGGCTCAAGAGCATTTGGAGCGGCCGCACCCTCCGCACCGCCCAGTGCAGCGGGAAGAACACGTCGACCAGGGCGTCAGTGATTTGCTTGGCGCGTGTCGGCGGCTGCCGTTTCAGGATCAGCCGGTAGAGGGGCGCGAGTTTCGTCAGCTGGGACAGCGTCCAAGTGTAGTGGTCGATCACGAGCTGACCCCCGGGCGCCACCATGCGCCACAGTGCGGCGATGCTCTGCTCCGGCGAGGGCGTGTGCTGCAGCACGCCGAGGCACAGAACTACGTCGAAGACGCCGGCGGGGAACGGCAGGGCGCGCACGTCTGCCTGTGCGACGGCGTAGTTGGCCCGCTCGCCGATGTTGCGCCGGTTGGCGTCCACCGCAACGCTCAGATCGATCGCGTGGACCAGAGCGCCCGCGCGCACCAACAGCTCCGTGAAGCGACCGGCCCCGCACCCCGCTTCGAGCACGCGCAGGCCCGCGAACCGCGCGAGCGGCATCCCCGCACAGCGCACCAAGCGGTCTGCCGACAGGTGCGCGCCCGTGTGGCTGTCGAGCTGCGTTTGGGAATGCGCGTTCCACTGCAGCCCGAACGCCGCAGCGTAATTGTCGGAGGGCACGAAGCGCGGGATTCCGCGGACGACCGGCACACGCTCCCCAGCGGCGGACCGCAGCGCGTCGCCCTCTGGCCATAGCGGCGCTCCGGTGCGGGGGGAAACGAAGCCGATCATCGTGTTACACATGTGCCAGTTGCGAGCCGTTATGCCCGTTGCTGCCTGCGAGCACCGCGCGGTAGATGGCGATGACGCGATCGGTGAGGAGGCGTTCGTCGAGCTGGCGCGTGGCTGCTCGCCCCCGCCCCCCGGACCGCCCATCGCGCCGCAGGGTCCGCTGGAGCGCAGCAGCGATCGTCTCCGGGGAGTCGTCGGCGCACACCTCGCACCCGGGGATGCCCTGGAGGCGCAGGGGTACGTCGGCCACCGCCACCGACACCACGGGGAGATCACAGGCCAACGCTTCCTTCACGGCGTTGGGGGAGCCCTCTGCTCGCGAGGTGAATACCAGGGCGTCGCAAGCGTTCATATAGAAGGGCATCTCGTCGTGCGGCACTCGCCACCCGATCACCAGCTCTGCCGCCACGGTCCGGTTCAGAACCTCCACAGCCCGGTGCGCCAGGTCGTACCGCTTGCGCGAGTCGGCCGGATCGCCCACGAACAGGATGCGACGTCCGTCGAGCGACAGCCCGAGGTGGCGGCACGCTTCGTCCCGCGGGATGCAGCGGAACAGGTCGAGATCGAGGCCCGACGGCACGATGTGAACGGCGACGTCCGGCGACAGGTACTGCTTCAAGTGACGGGAAACCAGGATGGCGGCGTCTGCCCGTCGCGCCACACGTCGCGACAGCCACTGCAACAGCCGCCCCGCTGGCGTCGGGCGGCCGTCGCGGTCGAGGATGCCGAACAGGTCGTCGCCGCGGAACGTCACGACGAGGGGCAGGCGCTTGGGGAGGGCGAGCAGGCCGCTTTGCCCGAACTGGGCGTGGACGAGATCGTAGCGCTGCCCCACGAGACGCCGCCGCAGCTGCGCCCATGCGACGAGATAGCGGACTGGGTGTCTGCCTCCCCGGAAGGAGAACACGTCGACCTCTACTCCAGCGGCCCGCAGGAAACGCACCTGGCGGGCGATGAAATGCGCCGTGTGGCCCGGGTCGTTGGCCCACTCGCTGGTGATCATCAGGACCTGCAACGGCGCGGCGCTCACGTGGGCCCGCTCGGCGCGGGGCGCGGCACGCGGCCGTCGGCCGGCGCGGCCCGTAGGTTGTGCTCGAGATACTCGATGAAGGCGTTATCGATGTCGTGCTTGTCGAACAGGCGCTCCGCCGTCCGGCGCCCGTTGGCTCCCAGCTCCTGTCGCAGCGCCGCGTCCGTCGAGAGCGTCCGGAGTGCCTCCACCAGGCCGCGTGCGTCGCCCGGTGCGACCACGATCCCCACGCGGTGCTCGCGCACGAACGCCGCCGGCTCGCCCCCGGCGACCAGCGCCACCGGCCGACCGCTGGCCATGGCCTCGTACAGCTTCGACGGGGTCGCCCCGGGAATGTGCGTGGCGAGCGGCACGACGACGATGTCGGCCGCCGCGACGAGCGGCGGGACCTGGTCGCTCCGCAGTGGATCGAGGAAGCGCACGTTGCTCAGTCTGCGCTCCCGGGCATGCTGCATCAGTTTTTCCTTCGCGGGACCGTCGCCCACCAAAACCAAACGCAGCCTCTGGTCCGCGCGCAGCGCGTCTGCGGCGTCCAACACCTGATCCAGGCCCTGGGCGAGTCCGTGGAGACCGGCGTAGAGGGCCACGCATGTGTCGGCTCCGTTGGCCCCGAAGGCCGCGCGCGCAGCCGCGGTCCGCCGGTCGGGGTGAAAGGAGCGTGTGTTCACGCCGTTGGAGAAGTGATACATGCGGCAGCGTGGAAAGCGGTCCGCGATGTTCTGAACGATCGTCTTCGTCTGGCCGCTGACCAAGGCGGCGTGCCGGTAACAGAACCGTTCCAGCCACTCGGCGAGCCGATGTCCGACACTGCCGCTCCGCACAATACCGAGTCGCACCGCGCTTTCGGGCCAGAGATCGGACACGTTGAAGACCATCGCAGCACGCGTCCGCCAGCTGAGCCAGAGCCCGGCGAGCCCGAGGAAGAGGGGTGGGCTCTCCACGATGAGATAGTCGCAACGCCGCAGCAGGAAGGTGCCCAAGAAGCTGGCAGAGCACGCGAACGAGATGTAGTTCGCGAGCCGACTCAGGAAATCCGCCCGCTGCGTCGGGAAGATCGGGGTGCGGATGACCTCCACTCCGCTCAAGCGCTCGCGCCGCACGAAGCCACCGTACCCGGGATAGATCCTTCCGACGGGATAGCTCGGCATCGCCGTGAGCACCGTGACGGCGTGGCCGCGGCGCACCAGCGCGCTCGCGAGCTCGGACAGCCGCGCCTGCGGCGCCCCGATCTCGGGCGGGTAGTACTGGGTGAGGATGGTGATTCTCACCGCACCGAGCCTCCGTTGCCGAGGACGGAGTGGTACACGCCGATCACGCGCTCCGTGATGATGTGTTCGTCCAGCGCAAGCACACCGTCTCGGCTGGCAGTCCGTTCACCGCGACGCAGCGTCCGCACCAGGGCGGCGGCAATCGTCTCCGGCTGGTCGTCGGCGCAGATCTCGCACCCCACCACGTCGCGCAGCCGTTCCGGCACGTCGCCGACCGGCACCGACACGACCGGAAGATTGCAGGCCAGCGCTTCCTTGACGACGTTGGGCGAGCCCTCTTGGCGGGAAGTGAATACCAGCGCGTCGCAGGCGTTCATGAAATACGGGATCTGATCGTGCGGCACCGCCCAGCCCAACACGAGCTCGGCGGGCAGCGACCGCTGGACGATCTCGACGGCGCGACGGGCGAGGTCGTGCCGCTTGCGCGTCGAGGTCGGGCTGCCCACGAACAGCACCAAGCGCCGGTCGCACGGGAGGCCCAGGTGGCGACGCGCCTCGGCCTTTGGGATGAGCCGGAACCGCTCGAGGTCGATACCCGAGGGTATCACGTGGGCCTGCGCGTGCCGGTGCAGGCACGCCTTCAGGTGGGCGGAGACGACGATCGTCGCATCGGCATGCCGGGCCACGACGCGGGAGAGCACCGGCAGCAGGCGGCCCACCGCCGTCAGGCGCCCGGTCGTGTTGCTGATGACCCCCTCGAGATCGTCCCCGCGGAACGTGACGACCAGGGGCAAGCGTTTCGGCAGCGCCAAGAGCCCGCTCTGACCGAACTGGGCGTGAATCAAGTCGTACCGCTCGCGCCGCAAGCGGCGCTGCACGTCGAGCCATGCCGAGGCGTAGCGGATGGGTTTCCCGCGGCCGCGGAACCGGAATACATCCACGCTGACGCCGGCGGCCCGCAGGAAGTCGACCTGGCGAGGGATGAACGTGGCTGTCCCGCCCCAACTGGCGTGATCGGGCCAGTCGGCCGTGATCATCAGCACGCGGATCGGCGCGGTCATCTAGACCGCTCCCGGCTGCGCGTGTGTGGTCCGGCGCACGTAGAGCCGGTAGAGCAGCGGAAAGCCCGCGCGGGCCAGCCCCTTGAGGCGGCGCGCCACCAGCGCGCTGGTCCAGCCCCGGAACTGCGCGAGCTCGCGGATCCGGGCCCGAGACGTCCCCACCTTGGGGCTGAAGCGCCCGAGCACCCAGCAGCCGTTCACCGCACGGGGCGAGAGCCACGGTTCCGAGGTGAAGAGATATCGCACCCCCGCGCCGGCGGCCGATTCGAGCACCGGCTGCGAGATGTCGCCACCGGGCACGGACGCCGTCAGGCACGGCTCCCCCAGGATCTGGCCGATCGCGTCGCCGCTCCTGCGCCACTCCTCGAGCATCCGCTCGGGGGTGAGATCGGGGAAGATGTCCGGGTGTGTGTGGGAATGGGTCCCCACGACGTGTCCGCAGCTCGCGAGATACCGGATGTCGCTCGCCGCCACGAAGGTGCGCCGGCCGATCAGGCTCGAGACCAGGAAAAAGTGCCCGGTCCAGCCGCGCCGGCAGAGCGCGTCGCCCGCGTACACCGCACTCTTGCCGCCGTCGTCGAACGTGAGCACCAGGAAGCGGCCGGGCCGCGTGAAATCGATATCGATCACGCGCGTGGGGCGTGCCGCGCTCGCGGCCATCTGAGTCAGATGGTCGTCGAACGCGCGCGGGGTCAGTGTATAGGCCAACGCGCCGGGGCGCTGGAAGCCGGACGTGGACGGCTCGTCTGTGATCTCGTGATAGCCGAAGGCGGCGATCGTCGGATGGGTGTGCGTCATAGCTGGGTCCTCATCGCGACAGCGCCGTTGCCGTCCGGCGGGTGCGGCGGCGCAGTGGGGACCAGTGTTCGACGATGCCGCGCAGGTAGCCCATGCCGTAGGCGATATGCATGACGGAGAACACGGCGGCGAGCGCGGCGGCGCAGCGGACGCCGTGCTTGCGGATGGCCAGCGCCGCTCCGGTCAGCACGAGGGCCGCGTACACCCCCACGATTCCGGCCAGCACCGTCCGCGCCGCCGGCGCCCAGATCCCGAGCACGGCGGTGGCGACGAGACTCGACACGAACAGCGGCGGCACGAGGTGGCGCGTCATGATCCGCTCGACCTTGCGCGCGACCAGCGGCTTGAAGTAGCCGTACTGATAGAACATCCGCGCAACGGCGCCGAACGAGCGGCGCGCGTAGTAGCGCGACACGATGTCCGGCAGCAGCAGAATGCGCCCGCCGCGCCGGATCAGGCGGAGGTTGAATTCGTCGTCCTCGTTGCGAACCAGCTCTTCGTCGAACATCCCGACGCGGTCGAACAACTCCCGTCGGAAGCAGCCGAACGGCACCGTGTCCACCCAGCGGGGGCTCGCGACGCCGATGCGGAAGTAGGCGTTCCCCACGCCGAGAGGGTGGGCGAACGCGAGCGCGATGGCACGCGCGGTGGCCGTGTCGTCGGCGGGCAGCGTGATGACGACGCCACCGACGTTGTCCGCCCCGGTTTGTTCCAACGCGGTCACGAGACGCGACACGTAGTCCGGCGGGTAGATGCTGTGGGCGTCCATGCGGATGATCACGTCGCCCGTCGCGGCGCGAATCGCCATGTTGAGGGCGGCCGGCGTGATGCGGGCGGAATTGTCGAGCAGCCGGACACAGGGATGCTGGGCGGCACAGCGCGCGACGATCTCGCGGGTCCCGTCGTCGCTGCGGCCGTCGGCGACGAGCACTTCCACGCGGTCCAGCGGGTACTCCGTCGCGAGCACCGAGTCCAGGCAGGGGCCGATGTACGCCGCCTCGTTTCGGCACGGCATCACGATCGACACGCGGGGACGTCCGTTCGCGTTCACCATACGAGCCGGTAGTCCCGGAGCCACAGTTCCAGGGCGAGCAGGGACACGAGTCGCCGGTATAGTCCCTCGCGACTCAGGGCCCCCGCGTGGTCGCCTCCGCCGGCCCGCCGGAACGCCTCCAACCAGCCGCGTACCATCGCGGGGTCGGTGCAGGCCGTCGTCCGCGTGTCGGGGCCGAGCAGCAAGTCTGCAAGCGCCGTATGCAGCTCGGGCGGCGCCATGGCATCGAGTGGAATGCTGAACCCCCGTTTGCCGGCCTGCGCGACCTGGGGGGGGAGCCAGCGGGCGGCCAAGGCCCGTAGCACGAGCTTCCCCTTCCGGCCGTCGGTCTTGAGCGAGTGGGGGAGGGAGAGCCCCACGTCCACGACGTGCTCGTCCAACAGGGGCACGCGCACCTCGATCCCGGCGCGCATGCTCATCATGTCGACCTTGCGCAGCATTTGCGACGCCAAGCTCACGGCGAACTGGCTCTCGGTCAGCCGCCGGGACAACTGCTCGAGATCCGCGACGTCCGTGGAGTGCTGGTCCTCGTAGAGACGATACGCGGGTTCCAGCCCCTCGCGCGCCGCGGCCGGGACGAGCTCCTGTTTTTGCGACTCCGAGAGGTAGTTGGAGAGGCCCGCCATCAGGACGGCGGGGTCGCTGCGGCTGGCCTCGGCGAGTGCGGCTGCCTTGGACACCTGCCGGCCCCAGTTCTGCGTCCACGGCGTGAAGCGGTCGCCAACGGCCGCCGCCGCACGGGTGGTCCAGGCGGGCAGTTGCGTCAGTCGCATCAATGCATTGGCTCGCCAGAAGAGGGGGTAGCCGCCGAAGCCCTCGTCTCCGCCGTCGCCCGACAACGTGCAGATGATGCCGTGCTCGCGGACGGCGCGGGCGATCCAGTAGGTCGGGATCAGGCTCGTGTCCGCGAACGGCTGGTCGAAGTGCCGCAGCAGGTCCAGGATCGCGTCCGCGCGCAGCGCTCCCTCGGGCAGGTCGACGGTGACGTGGCGCGTCCCATAGCTTGCGGCCACCGCATGCGCGCTGGGCGTCTCGTCGTGGCTCGCGTCGGGGAAGCGCACGTTGAACGTGGTCGTGGCGTCTCCGGTCGCGCGCCGGCGCGCCGCGACGACGAGCGAAGAGTCGATGCCGCCGCTCAGCAACGCCGCGACGGGCACGTCCGCGACCGACTGGGAGCCCACTGCGTCGAGCAACGCCGTGGAGACTTCATCGGCACAGCCAGCGAGCGTCCACCGCGCATCCGGACGCGCCTGCACCGTGTGAAACGAGCTGCCGCGGGCACCGCCGGCGTCGATCACCATGATCGTTGCCGGAGCGAGCGCCGCCACGTTCGCGAACCCCGTGGCCGGCTCCGGCACGTAGCCGAGGCCGAGGAAATCGTAACACGCCTGGCGGTCGAGCTCGGGCCGAAAGCCCGGCAGGGCCGCGATCGCCTTGATCTCGCTCGCGAACGCCCATTGGCCGCCGTGCTCGGCGTAGAACAGGGGCTTCACGCCGAAGCGGTCCCGCGCTAACAGCAGGCGGCGCCGGGTGCGGTCATAGACGGCGAACGCGAAAATCCCACGCAGCCGCTCCACCATCCGCTCGCCCAGGTCTTCGTAGAGATGCACGAGAACTTCGGTGTCCGACGTGCCTCGGAAGATGTGACCGTGGCGCTCGAGCTCCGCCCGCAGCGCGCGGTGGTTATAGATCTCGCCGTTGAAGATCACGTAGACGGTCGCGGCTTCGTTCGCCATCGGCTGGTGGCCGGTGGGCGACAAGTCGATCAGCGCGAGGCGACGGTGCACCAGCTCGCACTGCGCGTCTTGATACGCGCCTCGCCCATCGGGACCGCGGTGTGCCAGCAATGCATCGGCTCGGGCACACCACTCGGGTGCCGGAGGCAGCAGGTCGGGGTGGAAGCGCCCCGCTATGCCGCACATGAGCGCGTCTCTCCTTCCAGGCGCGCCACCTGGCCGGGTCGGGCCGCTAGCTCACCGCTCGCCAGCGCGAGGGCCAGGACCCACCAGAAGGGCTTGTAGGCGATCGAGTTGGTGCTGACGTTCGCGACGAGAAACAGCGCCATCAGCGCGAAGGGCACAATGCCGTAGGGGCTGGTGCGGCCCCGCCACGCCCCGACGACGCAGATCCCGAGGCCGATGAGGAACGGGACCGCGCCCGCCAGTCCCAGCGCCGTCAGCAGCTCGAGCAGGAGGTTATGTGCGTCGCGATGCTCTCGCGCCAGGTCGGTCGTGCGGGTGCCGACCTCGTATTGATTATTGATCGGACCCCACCCGGTCCAGGGCTTCTCGAGCGCCATGTCCACGAGCGACGGCCACAGCTGTTCCCGGCCCGCCAACGTTCCCGTTTCAGCCGTCGCTTCCAGACGGTTCTTCATCACGGTCACGGTGAACGCGGCGTACGTCATCGACCCGAGCGCCAACACGGTGACGAGCCCATTCCGCAACCGCACCTTGAGATTGCCGCCCGCCGTGAACATCAGCGCCAGCAAGCCGCCGCCGAGCGCGAGTAGGCCGCCACGGGACCCCGTTTCGATGATCGCGGCACCGATGAAGGCACCGATCGGCCACGCCGCCAATCGCATGGCGCGCGACGTGCGGCCCCGGCCGTACGTGAGGCCGGCCAGGATCACGAGGCCCGCCGACAGCATGATCGCGCTGAAGTTCGCGTTCTGCCCGAAGGCGGTGACGCGCTCCCCACCGGTCCACACGACGTACGAGGTGCGCCCAACCCCGACCATGGGCAACACCGATCGTGCCAGCGCCGAGATCACGTAGCACCACAGCGCCGTGACGCCAACCGCGACGCGGCTAAAGAGGTTGAGGCTGGCCCAGCACACGAGCATGGCCTCGACCAGCACGAGGCCGTAGTGGCGGACGTCGCCGAAGTTCACCCACCCGTGGAGCAGGCTCACCGCCGCGAAGACCCACAGAAAGCCCGCGAACCAGAACAGCGCGGAGGGAATGCGTGCGTAACAGGCGCGTAGCGCCAGCGGCGTCGAGGCGAGGAACAGCGCGGCCGTCATCGCGGGGATCTCCCACCCGCCCCAGTCGGGCATCTCGAAGTTGAACGACGCCACCATGAGATAGAACGCCGCCAGCACCACGCGATTGACCTGACTGGCGGGGACGGCACGCGCCGGCGCGGTCGAGGGAAAGGTCGCAACCGCGCTAGCCACGGGCCGTCTCCAGCAGCGTGCGCCACCGCCCGACAACCGTGTGGCGTGCCTCGGCGGGAAGACCCGCCGCGAACGCCACACCCAACAAGAGCGCGACACTTGCGATCACGCCGAAGGCCCATGCCAGCCAATGGCGCATGAGCAGGCGGTCGCCCAGCGCGGCGGTCGCGCCGAAGACCAGCAGCATGACGGCCAACGGACGGGCGATCGAGCGGACCGGCAGGCGAACGGGGCGACGCAGGCACCTGGCCACCAGCAGGGGGTATGCGATCGTTTGCACCAACCGGCCCGCCAGCAGGCCGAGACACACGCCGACGATGCCGAGCGACGGCGTGAGTGCGATCGAGGCGCCGAGGATCACGGCCGCCGCGACGGCGGCGACCCCGACGCGCAGGCGGGGCTGCAGGGTCGCGTCCAGGACAAAGGCGTCGCTGCGCAGCAGCGCGGTCTGCGCCGTGCCGATCACGATGAGGAGATTGGCCCAGAACCCGGCATAATTCTCAGGTCCGACCCAGAGCGCCAGGAAGGACCGGTTCCACAACAGGATCGCGCCCCCCACCGCGGTGACGAAGAGCCACGTGAGGCTCATGATCTCGCGGCGCAGACGCGCGGCGCGCTCATAGTCCCCGCGCCCGATTACGCCCCCCATCCCCGGCATGGCGGCTCCGGTCGTAAACAGGTGGAGCCCGAGCGCGATTCGTCCTGCGTACCCGGTGAGGACGTACGTCGTCACGACCGCCGGCGACACGACCATGCCCAGGACGATGACGTCGCTGGCGAGGGCCAGCTTCGCGATTACTTCCCCGATCGCAATCCAGGCGCTCATCCCGAGGAGCGACCGCACGTCGTGCGCCGAAGGTCGCGCCACCCCGAACGACGCGACATAGCGCTTCACGAGAATCCAGAAGCCGAGGCCGGTGATCGCCACCAGCGCCAACTGGGCCCCGGCCACGCCCACGAGTCCGAGTCCGGCGACGATCGCGCCGGCGGTGAGAATGCCCCCGATGACGTTGAGCCCCGCCTGAAAGCCCATCCGTTTGTAGCCGAGGTTCATGCCCCGCAGCACGGACTCGGGCACCGACGCGAGGCCCCCCAGTAGCAGGCTCAGCAGCAGCGCCGCGCTCGCCAGCCGCACGGTCGTGTGAAGGGCGGGGGGCACTTTGGTCACGGTCGGCGACAGCCACACCAACACCGCGCCGAGCCCGGCGAGGAGTGGCAGGAACAGCAGCCACACGACGAGCGCCCCGCCCACCGCGCGCCGGTGCTCCAACGGGTCGACGGCCCCTTGCTTGGTGGCAATGACGAGGCGGAGCGCCTCGGTGGGGCGCCCGTCAGCCGCGGACATGTAGCCGATGAGGCGGTTGAGCATCTCCCACACGCCGAACATCTCGCGGCCGAGGCGACCCACCAGCAGCGGCGTGACGGCCAGCCCCACGGCAAGGCGCGCCGCGTAGTCGAGCACCGACTGCACGGCGTTGAGCGAAGCGCGCCGGGTCAGCGTCACAGGCACGGGGGTGGGGACCGCGACCACGTCAGCGTGCATCGACAGTCTCGTGGCACGCTGCGAGGACCCGCGCCGCGAGCTCCGCGGGAGGCGCGCCGTTGCTTTCGAGGGAGATGACCTTCGGGCCGGTGCCCCCCTGTGCCGTCAGACCGGAGATGACCCATTCGAACTGGCGCCGGTAGGCGGCGGCGAACGCGTACAGCTCGAGGTCGGAGCTGCTCTTGAGCGGATGGTCTTTAGTGCGCGAGCGGAGGCGATCGACCAGCAGGCGATCGGCCCCGTCCAGCAGCACGATCACGTCGAGGCGCGCCGCCCAGTGCGCCAGCGCCGCGCGCCACCAGGCATCCCGACGACCGTCTCGGAAGCAGGGATGCCCCAACACGCGAAACCACGCGAACGCAAACACGGGGCCCTCGTCCAGCACGACGACGCTCCGGTCGCCCTCAGGAAGGCGGCGGAGAAACTGGTCCAAGGCGTCAAGGCGGATGAGCTGCTCCGTCTCCTCCCACGGGAGCCAGTGGGTCGCTCCGATGAGGGCGGCGATGGCGGGGGTTGTGCGCACCGCGCTCGCGGCATACAGCGGGCGGGGCAAGTTCCAGACGCTCGCTCCGACGAACTGCGGCCGCGCGGTGAGGTGGCGCGCCACGGTTGTCTTGCCCGCGCCGGCGGGCCCCGCCACCTCGACCACGAATCGCGCCACCCCCTACACCTCCGCCCACAGGAGCGTTTTCAAGTCGGTCAGCACCTCCGGGAGCGACCGTCCGGCATCCACGAGGTGCGCGCCGGTCCCGGTCCAGTCCGTCTCCCAGATGATCCGCGCGCGGGCCCGCACATAGTCGGGCGGCTCCGTGGTCTTGCGGCGCACGGCGACCTGCGGATCGACCATCAGCACGACGATCACGTCGGGGGGCGTGATGTGGCGGTAATATCCCTGCTCGGCGCGCAGCAGGCGGCGCGCCGGCGGCGTTTCGCGCCCGTGCCCGAGCAGGCGTCCGATCTCGGGCCCGACGAGCAGCCGGTTCTCGGCAATCGGATAGCGCTCGCACAACGCGATGCCGCCCGCGGCGGCGAAGCGGTGCGCCTTGGTGAACAAGCGGTAGCGGTCGCGTGCGGTGCAGACGTGGCGAAGCAAATCGAGGAAGCCGGCGCCGTCCCCGGACGCCTGGCCGGGAAACGCGCGCCCCCAGGCGCGGCGCACCTTCAAAAGGCCGCCGACCACGAGGGTCGTAAGCGAGCGGGGTGGCCGCCCGAGGTGCGCCGGCA